>Ga0209629_10003620_pt1 | contig 11142 bp, 8 predicted proteins | sample TergutCu122P5_FD_187286 | JGI IMG/M metagenome (GOLD analysis project Ga0209629, IMG submission 187286) | Cubitermes ugandensis P5 segment gut microbial communities from Kakamega Forest, Kenya - Cu122 P5 (SPAdes) (version 2) | ecosystem: Host-associated > Arthropoda: Insects > Digestive system >...
GTGCGGATCGATCAGGTTTCACGCGAAGTGGCCGAGGCCATCGGGTTGGGCAAGCCTGAAGGCGCGCTGGTGCGGCAAGTGCAGGCCGACTCGCCGGCGGCCAAGGCCGGAGTGGAGCCCGGCGATGTCATCATGCGGTTTAACGGCAAGGCGATTGAGAATGCCACCGATTTGCCGCGCCTGGTGGGCGACAGCAAGCCTGGCGCGCGCGTCAGCCTGACGGTGTTCCGGCGCGGGCAGACGCGCGATCTGACGCTGACCATCGTGGAGATGGATGGCGATGAGGGCCAGGGCGCCGCAGGCGGCAAGTCGCCAGGCGGTAAGAAACCGGGCGCGGGAAGCGCTGCGGCCCGTCAACTCGGCCTGACGGTCAGCAGCCTGAGCGCTGAGCAGCGGCGTGATCTGGGCGTGTCGCGCGGGGTGCGTGTCGATGCCGCCAGCGGCGCGGCGGCCCAGGCGGGGTTGCGCGAAGGCGACGTCATCCTGTCGGTCGGCAACACCGAAATCCGTAGTCCCCAGGAGTTTGACGCTGCTGTGGATAAGGCGCTCCAGGCAGTGCCCGGCAAACCTGTCAATATGTTGACTCAACGTAATGATTTGGTTCAATTCATTCTGGTGTGGCCGAACCGTAAAGGGCCCTGAGCCAGTATTCTGGTGGCTGTTTACAATGTATGGATATTTTGTTGATAACATGTGTATGGCAGGTGAGTGCCGGGTGCTGAAGTTGCCTGACGCCGGAAAAAATCGGCAAGGCGGTGGCGTTTTTTGCCTAAAATGACAGCCCAACTATCGCAGTTGCCAGACATAGATCGATCGTTGGTTTAAGGGCGCGCCCTTCTCAGGCGCGCCCTTTTTTATGAACTGCTCGCGCTTTGCGCCAGCCAGCCCCTCGCAATGGATCACATTCGCAATTTTTCGATCATCGCCCATATCGATCATGGCAAATCAACGCTGGCCGACCGGCTGATTCAGCGTTGCGGCGGTTTGTCCGACCGCGAGATGGAGGCGCAGGTGCTCGACTCGATGGACATCGAGCGCGAACGCGGCATCACCATCAAGGCGCAGACAGCGGCGCTGCAATACACGGCGCGCGATGGCCGTATCTACAACCTGAACCTGATCGACACGCCCGGCCACGTGGACTTCAGCTACGAAGTCAGCCGCTCGCTGTCGGCCTGCGAAGGCGCGCTGCTGGTGGTCGATGCCAGCCAGGGCGTGGAAGCACAAACGGTGGCCAACTGCTACACCGCGCTTGAGTTGGGCGTGGAGGTGCTGCCGGTCTTGAACAAAATGGATTTGCCGCAGGCCGACCCGGAGCGCGCGCGCTTCGAGATCGAGGACGTGATTGGCCTGGACGCCAGCCAGGCCATCCCGTGCTCGGCCAAGACCGGCGAGGGCGTCGATGAGATTCTGGAAGCCATCGTCGCCCGGGTGCCGCCGCCGCGCGGCCAGCCCGATGCCCCGCTGCGCGCCATGATCATCGACAGCTGGTTTGATGCCTACGTCGGCGTGGTGATGCTGGTGCGGGTGGTCGATGGGCGGCTGGCCAAGGGCGACCGCATTCGCCTGATGGCCGCCGGCGCGGTGTATGAGGCCGGGCAACTGGGCGTGTTCACCCCGGCCAACCAGCCGCGCGAAAGTCTGGAAGCCGGCGAGGTGGGCTACGTCATCGCCGGCATCAAGGAACTGACCGCGGCGCGGGTGGGCGATACCCTGACGCTGGAAAAAAAGCTGCCCAACAATCTGGGGCCGGCCAGTCAGGCGCTGCCTGGCTTCAAGGCGGTGCAGCCGCAGGTGTTCGCGGGGCTGTATCCGATCGAGGCCAATCAGTACGACAGTTTGCGCGACGCGCTGGAAAAGCTCAAGCTCAACGACGCCTCGCTGCACTACGAGCCGGAAGTGTCGCAGGCGCTGGGCTTTGGCTTTCGCTGTGGGTTCCTCGGCTTGCTGCACATGGAAATCGTCCAGGAGCGGCTGGAGCGCCAGTTCGACCAGGACCTCATCACCACCGCGCCCAGCGTGGTCTATCAGGTCGTCAAGGGCGACGGTGAAGTGGTGATGGTCGAAAATCCGTCCAAGATGCCCGACGCTGGACAGATACAGGAAATCCGCGAGCCGATTGTCACGGTGCACTTGTACATGCCGCAGGAATACGTCGGCCCGGTGATGACGCTGGCCAACCAAAAGCGCGGCGTGCAAATCAACATGGCCTACCACGGCCGACAGGTGATGCTCACATATGACTTGCCGCTGGGCGAAATCGTGCTCGATTTTTTTGACCGGCTCAAGAGCGTCAGCCGCGGCTATGCCAGCATGGACTACGAGTTCAAGGAATACCGCGCCTCGGATGTGGCGAAGGTCGATATTTTGCTCAATGGCGAGCGCATCGACGCGTTGTCCATCATCGTCCACCGCAGCCAGGCCCAAGCGCGGGGCCGCGCGGTGGTCGCCAAGATGCGCGAGATCATCGACCGGCAAATGTTCGACGTGGCGATCCAGGCAGCCATCGGCGCGCATATCATTGCGCGCGAAACCGTCAAGGCCATGCGCAAGAATGTGCTGGCAAAATGCTATGGTGGCGACATCACCCGCAAAAAGAAACTTCTGGAAAAGCAGAAAGCAGGCAAGAAGCGCATGAAACAAATCGGTACAGTTGAAGTTCCCCAGGAAGCATTTCTGGCCATCTTGCAGGTGGAGGCGTGATGACCCAGAAAGTCATGCCTTCCCTCACGGCCTTGATCCTGGCGTGTTTTGCCGTCTACTGCGCGGCTTGGTATTTCGGGAAGATCAATGGCGATATCGCCGTGCTGTTGCTGACGGCCACGGTGGTCACGTTTGCCTACTGGCTGGCCGAGCGCTTTTATTTTGCGCCCCAGCGGCGTGCGGCGGCGCAGGCCGCAACCGACGCCCTGGAACGCCGCCGCGCGGAATTGGTGGCGCAGGGCGTCACGCCCGACGAAGGCGCGCTGCAAGCGCAAGACGCGAAGGCGCTGGCCCAGCCCTGGTGGCTGGACTGGACGGCGGGCCTGTTCCCGGTGATCCTGATCGTGTTCGCGCTGCGCTCGTTCGTGTTCGAGCCGTTCCGGATTCCTTCCGGCTCCATGATTCCGACCCTGCACATCGGCGACCTGGTGCTGGTCAACAAGTTCACCTATGGCCTGCGGCTGCCGGTGCTGGGCACGCGCTTGACAGCGGGCAAACCCATTGCGCGCGGGGACGTGATCGTGTTTCGCTACCCGCTGCAACCCAGTGAGGACTACATCAAACGGGTGATCGGCCTGCCCGGCGACGATATCGCCTACCTCAACAAGCGCCTGACCATCAATGGCCAGTTGATCAACGCGACCCCGGCGCCCGATTTCTTCGACGTATCGACAACGGCCTATTACAAACAGTTTGATGAGCAACTGGGCCCCATCCAGCACCACATCATGCTCAACGACCGGCGGCCGCCTTTCGTCGAGGGCGGCGTGCAGAACTTCACTTTCCGCGACCATTGCAGCTATACCATCGAAGGGGTAACCTGCAAAGTGCCGGCGGGCCATTATTTCGTGATGGGCGATAATCGTGACGAGTCGGCTGATTCACGTTACTGGGGCTTTGTGCCGGAGGCCAACGTGGTGGGCCGGGCTTTTTTCGTTTGGATGAACTTTAGTAATCTGAAACGGATAGGCAGCTTTAATTAAAAGCAATTTGATTGTATTTTGATCGGAAATATTATTATGCTGAAAAATATCCGCCGGCCGCAACCGGCCGCGCAGCGCGGCCTTACGCTTTTGGGGTTGCTGTTCTGGGCCGTCATCATCGCCCTGGCCGTCATCATCGGAGCGAAAATCGTGCCCTCGGTCAGCGAATACATGTCCTGCGTCAGGGGCGTCAAGCTGGCGGCGGGCGAAAGCACGCCCGATGCCGCGCGTGCCGCGTTCGACCGCTATACCACCGTGGGTTATATCACCGCGATTGCGGGCCAGGACCTCGATATAGTGCCGGGCCGCAATGGCAGCCTAACCGTTTCTTTTACATACGACAAGGAAATTCAACTGGCCGGCCCCGTGTATCTACTCATCAAATACAAGGGGTCATCCGGTTCCGGCGTTAATTAAAGTATGACCCGCCCTAATCCGACGCCGACCGGCGGGGCTGCCAAACAAACCGCCCGGCTGGCCGGGGAAAATCCCGCCGCCGACCCACTGTGGGCTTTGCAAGAGCGGCTGCATTATCGTTTCAGCGATGAACATTTGCTGGCGCGCGCGCTGACGCACCGCAGCTTTTCTGCCGACCATAACGAGCGCCTGGAATTCCTGGGCGATGCGGTGCTGAGTCTGGCCGTGTCGCACCGCCTGTTCGAGGCGCTGCGCGATCAGTCCGAAGGCCACCTTTCCCGCGTGCGCGCGCAATTGGTGCGTGAACAATCACTGCACAGCCTGGCGCTGCGCTTTGGTTTGCCCGATGCGCTGCGGCTGGGCGAAGGCGAGCACCGCGCAGGCGGGCGCGAGCGCGCTTCGATTCTGGCCGATGCGCTGGAAGCGGTGATAGGCGCGGTTTATCTGGATGGCGGCTATGCCGCCGCGCAGGCGCTGGTGGACTGCCTGCTGGAAGGCATCGCCATCACGCCCAGCCTGGCGGCCGCCAAGGATGCCAAGACCGCCTTGCAGGAATGGCTGCAAGGCCGCCATATGGCGTTGCCGCGCTACGAAGTGGCGGCCGTTACCGGCGCGGAACACCAGCAGATTTTCGACGTGTGCTGCACCGCCCAGACACTGGGCCGGCAAGCGCGCGGGCAGGGCGCTTCGCGCCGCGCGGCGGAACAAAACGCCGCCGCCGCGCTGTTGGCGCAACTGGAAAAAACCGAGTGACGGATTCCAATAAGCCAGCGCCCACCCCTCCGGCGGCTCCCCCGCCAGGGCAGCGCTGCGGCCTGATAGCCATCATCGGCCGGCCCAACGTCGGCAAATCGACCTTGCTCAACGCGCTGGTCGGGCAGAAGATCAGCATCACCTCGCGCAAGGCGCAAACCACGCGCCACCGCATCACCGGCATCCGCACCCGGCCCGATGGGCAAGGCGGCGGTGCGCAATTCGTATTCGTCGATACGCCGGGCTTTCAAACGCGCCACACCTCGGCGCTCAATCAAACGCTCAACAAAACCGTGCTGAGCGCCATCGCCGATGTGGACCTGACGCTGTTCGTGGTCGAAGCGGGCCGCTTTACCCCAGGTGACGCCAAGGCGCTGGCCTTGCTCAAACCCGGCGCGTCCGTGATACTGGTGGCCAACAAGCTCGACACCGTGCCGCGCCGCGCCGCCGTCGCGCCTTGGCTGCGCGAGATGCAGACCCGCTACCCGTTCGCCGAATACGTTCCCATGTCCGCCAAAAACCCGCGCGACGTGGAGCGGCTGCTGTCGATTTGCCAACCCTACCTGCCCGAGCAGCCCTGGTGGTACGGCGAAGACGAACTGACCGACCGCAGCGAAAAATTCCTGGCCGGCGAGGTTGTGCGGGAAAAACTATTCCGGCTGACCGGCGACGAATTGCCTTACGCTTCCACCGTCGTCATCGACCAATTTGAAGAAGAACCCAGCCCCCGGCACGAGCGCTTCATCCGCATCGCCGCCACCATCATCGTCGAGCGCGACAACCACAAGGCGATGGTCGTGGGCGATGCCGGCGAGCGCATCAAACGCATCGGCACCGAAGCGCGGCAGGAGTTGGAAAAACTGCTCGGCGCCAAGGTATTTTTGCAACTGTGGGTCAAAGTGCGCTCCGGCTGGGCGGATGACGCGGCGCGGGTGCGCGGGTTTGGGTATGGGTGATTTGCCGGCAGGGGGAGGGCTTCTGGCCTGCTTCACATTTTTGAAAGATCCAGTTTGCGTGCAATATGAATGCCGGTATCGGCGGTGAAGCGGGCGATCAGGTCGCTTCTGCGCAGTTCTCCCGTGACAGCAACGCGCCAACTCATGATCTCCACACTTGCGGCAGGGCACAGCGCGGCAAGGATACGCAAGGTGCCCTGTTTTTTTGCGATGAGGTCGGACTCTTTGTATTTGTGGACTTCAAAGGCGTGACATTTTTCGGGCGCCGAGGAGATTTCGACGAAGTAGTCCCAGCGTTTTTCGCGGGACTGGCTTTTCGAGGCGACGGCCTCGAAGTCCAGGCTGGCGGTCATGCGGCGCGCCCGATGTTCCACGATCAGGCGGGAGTGCTGGGAGGTCAGTGCGCTTTTGCCGCTTTTGACGAACGGCGCTGTCTTTGGTTCTTGCCTGAAAGCTTTCACTGAACCAACTCCTCTGGCTTGAGCGAAGAGAAGTCGATTTCAAGTTGCCCGATGACTTCGGCTAATCTGATTGAGTATTTGAGCAGTTCTCCCCATGACGACTGATCGTCATCGCCAGCATAAGTCAACAACGAGGAAATGTCTTTGCTTTTGACAGCGCCTGCTGCTGCTGATTTTGCATAGCTCAAGTAGAACGCACGGGCACGGCAATTTTGGAGTTTGCGCACAAGTTCCTTGTTGCTGTTGTTGCTGTGCAGGTCGAATGCCTGGCAATAGTCCTTGATATCTGCTTTGCCTTTTGCCGAGGCCACGCGCAGGCGGTTGAGCGTCCACGCGAAATCGACCATCAGCGGCGAATGCGTGGACACGACGACCCGATACCCGCGCGCCAGCAAATGAAGCAGTGCCACGCCAACCGCGAACAGTGCGGCTGGGTGCAGTCCCAGCTCGGGTTCTTCCATGACCACGGTTTCGACGCCCTGAAGACGCGACGTGGCGCCGCCCGGTATGAGTTCGTACAGCGCGATCAGCAGGGGAACGAACTCGCGCTGTCCCGCGGTCCAGGCCATGTAGGGGATCGGGTGGTCTTGCTGGGCCGTCAGAACAAGGCGGCTTTGCGGGGAGCTTCGATCGACGTTCAGCGTGGCGTTGTGAAAGATTGCCGCATTGAATAGATCGCGCACTTCTTTTTGCAATTTGTTGGAGACCGGAAACAGTGAAGCGCCAGCGTCGCTCAACCATCGGGCCAGCCGTTCGCTTTGGGCGCGCGCGACATAAGGCGTACCGGGAACGTGCTGCTGAAAGTTGCGCGGCCAGCCGTCGGTGAGAAGAAGCGCGCGGTGAGCGGGAATGAAGTACGTTTTTTCGACCGGCTCCGCGCCCGCCTTTTTTGAGGCTTGATGTCCCGAAGGAAGATTGAACAGGCTCTTTAGTTCCACGGGGCGGCCATCGAGTTCGATGAGGGTCTCTGACCGCCAACCCTTGCCAAGTCCCTCCCCAAAAAACAAGTCCAGAGGGCGCAGGGGGTCGCCCTGAATTTTCCAGTTGGAGCCGAAGCTCACCCAATCGCGCCGAATGACGAGCGAGTCGGTCAACAGTTTCAGCCATTGGAGAATCAAACTTTTGCCCGTGGCCTGCTGTCCCACCAGCACGGTGAGGTCGCCGGGTTCGCCGAAGTCGATCTCCGCCAATTCGATTTGTGCGAAATCATGGACGCCGAGCTTCATGGTGGACTCCTGTGGCTATGGATTGGACGCCAGCGCCCGCGAGACAACCTCGCGCACGTCATTGCTGAGTTTAGACGCGGCGGCCACGCGCTCGATGGCGGCGCGGGCGGCGGCGCGGTAGGGCTCGGCCAGACGCGCCCAGGCGTCGAGGGCACGGGCCAGCCGGGCGGCGACTTGCGGATTGAAGGCGTCGATTTCCAGCACCCGGTCGGCCCAGAACGCGTAGCCCGCGCCGTCGGCGCGGTGAAAGCCCGCCGGATTGCCGATGCAATAGCTCAGCAGCAGGCTTCTGGCCCGGTTGGGATTGCGCGGCGTGAAGTCGGGGTGCCGCATCAATTGCCGCACGACGGGCAGGGTGCTGCCGTCGCGGTCGCACGCGCGCGCTTGCAGCGAAAACCACTTGTCGATGGCCAGCGGTTCGGTGCGCAGGCGCGCGTAGTAGCGCTCCAGCGCCCGCGCCGCAAGCGGGTGGCCGGCATGGACCAGCGCATCGAGCGCGGCCATGCGCTCGGTCATGTTGCCCGCGTCCTTGACCATCTGGTAGGCGCGGCCCGGCCAGACCGGATCGCCCGCCAGGCACAGCATCCGCAGCGCCAGTCCGGCAAGCGCCCGGCGGCCCGCGGCGGCGGGTTCCGGCCGGTAGGCGCCGGTATCGCGGCAGCCGTGCCAGACCGATTCCCAATCGGATTGCAAGGCTTGCGCCAGTTGCCGCTCCATGGCGCCCAGCACGGCATGAATGCGCTGCGGGTCGAAGGGCGTGAGCTGCTCGGCCACGTAATCCTCGCGCGGCAGCATGAGCGCCAGCGCCTTGAAGGCGGTGTCCAGTTGCCGGTGATGCAGCACGGCGCGCAGCGCGGTCAAAAGCCGCTCGTCTATGGGCTGCTGGGCGATCGGTTGATCGGGTGCGTCGTCCTGTGCGCGTATCCAGCGCAGCGCGGTTTGCAGCAGCAGTTGCTGGCCGGCTTCCCAGCGGTTGAAGGGGTCGCCATCATGCGCCAGCAGAGTGAGCAGATCGTCTTCGGTCAAGTCCGATTGCAGCTTGACCGGGGCCGAGAAGCCGCGCAGCAGCGAAGGGGCGGGACGGCTTTCAACGCCGTGGAACACCAGCGTGGCTTGCGGCTGGTCGAGCACGAACACCATTTCCGTGTCCACGCCAGCGGCGTTTTCATCCAGCCGCAGCGGCAGCGCCGCGCCGTCCGCGCCGACCAGGCCGAGCCGGATCGGGATGACGAACGCTTCCTTGACCGGCTGCCCCGGCGTGGGCGGGCAGCTTTGGGCCAGTACAAGCGTGTAGCGCCGCGCGGCGGCATCGTATTGCCCCTGCGTCTGCACCACCGGCGTGCCCGATTGCGCGTACCAGCGCTTGAATTGCGGCAGCAGGCGCGCCAGTTCACTGGCCGGATTAGCGTCGGCCAGCGCCTGCGCGAAGTCGTCGCAAGTAACCGCCTGGCCGTCGTGGCGCTGAAAGTACAGGTCCATGCCACGCCGGAAACCTTCGCGCCCGACCAGCGTTTGCATCATGCGCACCACTTCGGCGCCTTTTTCATACACGGTGGCGGTGTAGAAGTTGCTGATTTCCAGGTATTCGTCGGGCCGCACGGGGTGCGCCATTGGTCCCGCGTCCTCGGGAAACTGGGCGGCGCGCAGCGCGATTACATCGTGTATGCGCTTGACAGCGCGGGCGCTGTCGCCGCCGGCCATATCCATGCTGAATTCCTGGTCGCGGAAAACGGTCAGCCCCTCTTTGAGCGAAAGCTGGAACCAGTCGCGGCAGGTGACACGGTTGCCCGTCCAGTTGTGAAAATATTCGTGACCGATGACGCTTTCGATGGCGTCGTAGTCAAAATCGGTGGCCGTTGCCGGGCCAGCCAGCACGTACTTGGTGTTGAAGATGTTCAGGCCCTTGTTCTCCATCGCGCCCATGTTGAAGTCGCCGGTGGCCACGACCATGAAGCGGTCCAGATCCAGCGGCAGCCCAAAGCGCGCCTCGTCCCAGGCCACCGCGCGCAGCAGCGACTGCATGGCGTGGTCGGTTTTGTCCAGATGGCCGGGCTGCACGTAGACCTGGAGCAGGTGCGTGCGTCCGGCGTGGTCGATGATGCGCTGCTCGCGCGCCACCAGCAGGCCCGCCACCACCGCGAACAGGTAGCAGGGCTTTTTGTACGGGTCGTGCCAGCGCGCAAAGTGGCGGCCTTCGGACAGGTCGCCTTGCTCGACCAGGTTGCCGTTGGACAAGAGCACGGGATAGCGAGCCTTGTCGGCGCGCAGCGTGACCGTGTAAGCGGCCATCACGTCCGGGCGGTCCAGGAAATAGGTGATGCGCCGAAAGCCCTCGGCCTCGCACTGCGTGAAAAAACCACCTGCGCTGACATACAGGCCCATGAGCTGGCTGTTTTCCTGCGGGCAGCAGGTGGTGAGAATTTCCAGCTCGAACGGTTCAGCGCCATCGGGCACGTCCTCGATGACCAGTTGCCCGCCTTCGACGCGGAAACGCGCGCCCTGGCCGCCGACCAACACGCGGGCCAGCTCCAGTTCTTCGCCGTCGAGCCGCAGCGGCTGCGGCGCCGCGTCAGGATTGCGGCGCAGCGTCATTTTGTTCAAAACGCGCGTTTTGGCCGGATCGAGGTCGAACGTCAAATCGACCGTATCGATCCAGAACGCGGGCGGCTGGTAATCCTGGCGGCGCGTAAGCGCCGGACGGGTATCGGGTTCAGAGGTGTGCATGAAACTTTCTTGTTGAGGCAAGCGCTGTGGCTCCTTGCCCTAACCCTTGCGTTCTTTCCCCGTGCGCGAGGAGCGCGCAGCCGGGGGTGGGGTGAGGGGAGCAGCGGTCATTTTTAGATAGGGAGAGCAAACGCCCAAGATAAGGGTGTACCGATAGGAACGTCCGCTTGAGCGCCAGGTTAGACACAATGCTGTTCAGTTAAGAGTTTTTCAAGTCGTCATTCCCGCGAAAGCGGGAATCCAGTGGGCCTTGGTTATCACCGGAAGATGGATGTGTCGCCTGGATTCCCGGTTATTCCCGCGAAAGCGGGAATTTCGCGGGAATGACGGAATCATGGGTCTGCGCTTAACTGAACAGCATTGGGGTTAGACGGAAAATGTTAGAAACCGTATTTGAACGCCATGTAGGTGAAGACGAAGATGATTGTAAAAAGTAGAAGCCAAAATATAAGTTTAAATAAAAATCTGACAAATATACCAATAATATTTATCCAGCGATATTTTCTTGCGGCTCTCTTGATTGCAGCATCAATTGCGGCGGTAATAAATATCTCTTTTGCAAGGTCATCAATCATTTAAGTAACCCAATGCCTAAATTAACTGGTTGCGAAGCCGTCCGGGTTAAACGCGATATTAGGCTATAGCCGGCTAGTAACACTATGATTTACCTAGAATGCTGAGATCAGTTGTAACTTCTTGTTATATACCTGAGTCATAGACGTTCGAATTATGACGCTCCATGAAAATCTCAGGTTTCTTGAGCGGTGTGAAACCGAATTTTTCGTAAAGGCCGTGCGCGTCGCTGGTTGCGAGTATCCATCGCCGTAAACCCTGAAGCTCAGGATGGCTAACGATGCACTTCATCAACCACTTCGAGAGGCCTCGCCCGCGATACTCTGGTAAGACGAAGACGTCTCCA
>Ga0209629_10003621_pt1 | contig 11140 bp, 7 predicted proteins | sample TergutCu122P5_FD_187286 | JGI IMG/M metagenome (GOLD analysis project Ga0209629, IMG submission 187286) | Cubitermes ugandensis P5 segment gut microbial communities from Kakamega Forest, Kenya - Cu122 P5 (SPAdes) (version 2) | ecosystem: Host-associated > Arthropoda: Insects > Digestive system >...
CGATAGCGGTGGACTTCAACAGGACGCCGTACCTCCAGGTGGAGACGGATCAGCCCGACCTCGCTTTCACGGTCCAGATAAAGTTCGACGAGGACGTGTGGGGGCAGTACGTCCTCGCCAGCGACACCACGCCGGGCGTGAAGAGCATCGACATCAAGCGCGCGCTGGTCTCATACAACTATCTGACAAAGCACACGGGGCTGACAAACATAAGGATATATCTGCTTGCGAACAACAAGGAAGGCGCTTCCGTCAACGTCAGGAATGTGAAGCTATATTACGCCAACAGGCCGATCCCCGGCGAGGATCAGAATTTCACGGCGGAGAATATCGCCTCCTTCGCGCCGGGCGACTCCCCGGCTACGGTTGAACTGTTCGGGCGCAGCGCGATCATGCCCAGCAATGCCGGCTCGAGCTGGGGCGGCCTGATGTCCCCGTCCTTCAATCTGAATTTGGACCGCAATCCCCAGGTGAACATTGACGTGGAGGACATCGCCCCCGGCGGGACTTTCACGCTGTATTTCACCATAGGGGGAGTGAACTACTATGTCTACGCCAACCAGACCGGAAAAGGGCCCCAAACGGCCGACATAAAAAGCTGGATCCTGAGATACCAGCCGGGGGCCGTCCTGAGCGGCGCTCTCCCGACAAACGTCCACATCTGGGCGACCGACAAGGTAGGCGGCTGGCTGATCGTGAACAGCATAAGCGTAACTTACCCCGACACCGGCCAGACGGTGTTCTCAGCCGACAAGGCCGCCATAGAGCGCTTTGGCACATCGACGGTGGGCCCCGGCAAGATAGGTGTGGTGGACGCCGCGGCGCGCGTCACCGAGGCCAATCCGGGCGGCGACTACGGCGAGGTAAAATCGATGGAATTTTTCCTCGACTTCGATCAGAACGTGACTTTCAGCATCGACGTAGCGGCTGTCTCGAATTTCTGGACGGCCAGAGTACAGTTCGACGGCGAAGCGTACCCGAGCTACATGATCGCCAACAGCCGGGCGACCGGGGTCACGGCCGTCAACATGGCCGAGGCTCTCGGCCAGTATAACGCGGGCTTCAGCAAGACCGGCGTACAGAAGGTCACATTGTTCCTTATGGCAAACGGAGGCGAAGGCGCATCCGTGGATGTCAGGGGGGTCACGATCAAACATACGCCAAAAATTCCGGTGATCGTCGAGGACGCCTACTTCACCGCCCAGCAGATAGCGGCTTTCCCGGCCTTTGACGGGGTCAACGGGAGCGCGGCGCTTTCCGGCGGCGCGGCTGTCGTTTCTTCCGGGGCGCGCTATTACGGCGGGGTTGTGTCCCCGTCGTTCCAGATCGATTTCAACCGCGATCCGGTTCTGTCCATCGACGTAAGCGATGTCAGCGGCATGTATTTCATACAGGTGCAGTTTTCCGACCAAGCGTACGCGTACTATACCTCGCTGCTCAATATGACCGCGCCGGGCCCGCGGACGGTGGATCTTAGAGACTCCATAAACGCGCTCCAGGCGGGCGCCGTTGACGACGGCACGGGTATAAAGACCGTGAAAGTCAACATCGTGGCGATGAACGGCGACGGTTCGACAGGATACAACACGGTGTCCGTGAAAAGCCTGTCCGTGACGCACGGCGCGGCCGGGGAAATTCCGGTGCAGGGGATCTCGTTCGACAACCCGGGGGCCGATCTGCGGATCGGCGGGCAGTTGCCGATTTCGGTGGCGTACGAGCCCAAAATGACCACTCAGAGGGCGCTTGACTGGAGCTCCAGCGACGAGGCGGTGGCGACCGTGTCTTCCGACGGGGTCGTAACCGCCGTCGGAGAAGGCTTCGCGGCGATAAGGGCGGTCAGCGCCGTCAATCCGGCCATATCCGCGGTATGCGCGGTCAGTGTGAGCGCCGGGCCTCTCCTTACGGCCGATTATCCCGCGCCGTGCCACACCGGCTCGACATATCCAATAAACGCCGTTTATCAGGCGGCGGGCAGCGGTTTTCTGCCAATGGCCTACGCCAGCAGCGCGCCGGATGTTGTCTCCGTTGATTCCGGCGGGAATATGACCGTCTTGAAACAGGGGACGGCGATTGTCACGATTACGGGCATATGCCCCACGATCGAGGGCAAGGTCAGCTATTCCATGACCGTTTCGGCCGAGTCGCCTCTCTATGGGCTGATCGCCAGGGTCGAGGAGATGTTCGCGAACAACGGGCTGGATGCCAATACCGCCGCGAGCGTGGCGGCGCTTCGGGAAGCCTTGGACGCGGCGAAAGCGGTCGCCGGCGGCGAAGCGGTTTTGCAGGAGGATCTTGACGCCGCGTACAACGCCCTGTCGGCGGCCCTGGAGGGCCTCAGACAGGCTTCGTTCAACTGCGGCGTGAAGTCGATGCTGGCAAAGATCGCGAAGCTGCAGAAGATACCGTTCGAATGGGACGGCTACGGCGCCGCGTTGTTCGCAACCTCCAACGCGGCGGTCTGCGGCGTGACGCCCGACGGGAGGCTGGTCCCGCTGAAGGCGGGCATTGCGGTCATCACGGTCACCGCGCCGAACGGAGCGAAGGTCTTGTTCGCAGTGACGGTGACAGCGTAGCAGTCTGCCGCGGAACGGTGCGCTGAAGACCATTTTTCCATTCGAAATCGGTTTCAAATGAAAACCTCCCTCCGTGTATGCGGCGGGAGGTTTTTTCAGGGATTGTGGAGAATTGGCTCCCAAACGGCCTGACAAAAATTACAGCGGTCAGATCGCAGTCTCGAACAAAAACATCTCCTTCGACCTAAACGGCCGCAGGCTAACCGTGAACGGCCCAGAGCGACGCCCAGGTGGGCTACGGCGACACACATCAGTATAATCCCGGAGATAAACCTGCCCGAGCAGGTAAACGGAAAGAAACCGGCGAGCATTTGAACGCTGTAAGGCAGGGGCATGATAAGTAGAGCTGAGATTCGTATTATGCGTTGGTTTTCGCTTTGGACGGCTCCGAAGCATCCTGTCAAGGTGTTTTTGTCCATCAGGGTAAAAAATATCCCGTGGCGCATTTATTGTCGTTTCGTTTGAAATTGAGCTTCAAACTTCGCGCGAAACGCGCCTTAACATTGGTCGTCTCGCGCTCGTTTTCAGCTCATTTCAAATCGAAACGACTATACCACGGGATATTTATATATCCAATCACCGGCCATGACGGCGCTCGCGCAGCAATCCTCACACAGCGCTGTCCTGCCGCCGCCGTCCGCGCGTATCCTGTAGAGCTTGCTGTCGAGAAAATACAGCCGCTCCCGTCATCCGGAGAGAACTGATTCTTTAGGTGCATGATCGTTCCCCATTCAATATTGCAAACCGATTTGAATAATGGTCTTCTATGTACAGGGCAGACTTAACTCCAGTTTCTCCCCGATTGGCCAGAGCTCTCATTCTCCCTGCGCTGAAATTCACTCTTTAGTCTTGCCCTCCAGTTTGGCAAGCCTTTTCCGCGCTGTTTCACGGAGGTCTACAGTATGAAATTCAACATCGTAAACGCAAACCGAACCATCATATCCCTCAGGAACTCTTGTAATCGCTTTTTGTTGTTTCCATGAACACTTGTAGAATACTTCGTCGGTACTATTCATAATTTCAGTCAGCGCGTTTTATCGGTCAGTTCATTGACCGCTACCGCACGCAAAAATCCATCATCGGAGTTCTTCGCTATATCGACAATTAAGCTTTGGTCGGTTAATTTCCCAAATGCCGCCATACAAATATCGTGTGTTTTCCTACTATCCCAGTATTCATCGTGATCCTTGATACAGTTTTTCGCAATATCGGCATATATATCTTGTGAAAATTCTGAGAGGCTCAGCTTCTTTATTATCTTATCACGCATATAAACACGCTTTTCCGTTTTCGTTAAATCAGCAATCAGAACAGGGTCGGTCAGTTGATCGAACGCTGCATGTTGAGCTCTTATTTCTTCAGTTTTCTCTACTCCTATATCTACAACAACAATATGAGCAAATATTTTCTGCGCAGAATTTCGATCGGTCAATTTATCTGCCGCTATCATTCGAACGTACATGTTGACATCGTTTTGTGCCAAATCAGCAAGTACGGTTTGATCTGTTAGTTTTTCTACCGCGTGGGAACGAACATCCCACTCGGTGGAGTTTTTTGCCACATCGGCAAGCGCGGCTTGATCAGTTAATTTTTCCTCAGCCCTCCTACGCACTATATAGTTGGTGTCCTTTTTCAAAACATCGGCAAGCACAGCCTGATCGGTTATTTTTTCCACTGCCTGACTCCGAACATCCCATTCCGTGTCGTTTTTTGCCACATCTGCAAGTACAACCTGATCAGTCAGATTTTCTACCGCTTTCTTACGATCTGCAGATGAATATGCTTTTTTTGCCAAATCGGCGTACGTTTTTTGAGCAAGGTTTTGATCGGTTAATTTTTCCGCCGCCTCTATCCGTGCAGATGGATAGGAAGCGTTTTTCGCTAAATCAGCATATACTTTCTGGGCCAGAGTTTGATCGGTTAATTTTTCTGCCGCCGCTAAACGCACACCTTCGGATGTGTTATTTTTTGCTATATCGGCAAGCACAGTTTGATCGGTTATTTTTTTTGTTGCATCCAAACGTGCTTTCCAATAAGGGGCATTTTTTGCGATTACATGTAATTTTGCTTGATTTTTTTCTTTTTCTACAGCCTTTAATGCTTTATCCCAGTTGTCGCTGTTGTCGCTCATCCATGCCGGTTTGAAAAGTCCCATTTTCATACCCCTTTCTGCTGACGGGCAACTTTCGTGCGTCCGTCAATCGGTTTTGGCGTTCCTTTCGGGACTACCCAAAAATGACCGAGTTTTTGCGCTCCTTTGACTTTACCAATGGCGCAGAGATATTGCGCCCGCCGCGTTGTCATGCCCCATATCTCTCCGGCTTCCTTAACCGTTATCCAGTCTAATTCAATCCCTCACTTGCAGTTTGAATATTGCATAATAATTATACATCATAGTTACGAATTATACAAGAAAAAACTGTAAGTTTTTTCATGGATATGTAGACATTTGCCGCTTTTTGCCAGCCCGAAACCCCGCATGGAATCAAGGTTTTTGTTGCGCAAAAATGCCGTTTTCGAGGGTTCGAGGGAGAATACCCTACCCACCCCGCGAAACGGCTTTTGCCTTCCCCAAAAGTATTATTTCCTTCATTTCTTCGCTGATGCTTATCATAAATTCGTGTATTATTTTTTTATTCACAATAATACTGCTCCCCTGTCTATTGTGAATTTGGACATATCAGAAAAAGGTTCACTGTGATTTATCGGATATCGCAAATACTCATTGACTAATGCAAACGCTGTGATATACTGAGGGTAAATCACAGCGTTTTATCTGTTTTGTCAGTAAATCATCCGATGTTTGCCCCTGCGGAAAACATTCGGCAACCCCCATTAGCTGTCATCCTGAGCGAGGGATCTTGAATTGCTAAATCTAAATATAGTATGAATCTTTAACCTGATGACATTGGTGAATTGCCCAATAACGCTACCATCATATCAAACGGAGGCATGTGTATGAACAAGGAGTTTTTGAAGAAGCTCAAGCAGACGGATATCAGCGCCGACGCCGAAAAGACCAAGGAGCGCCTCGCGGCCGTCTGGAACGCCTGCGGAAAGGAAGATCGGAGGCGGATGGCCGAGATGATCGACGGCGCGGTCTCGACCTTTAAGACGGCGGTTTCGAAGGGCCGGATCTCCGCCAAGCTGGCGATCCCCATGGCAGTCGTAGGGGACGTGGATCCCGCGTATCTGACCGCCGAGACGGACGCTCCCGCGAGCTGCACCGACGCGAAGATCGACAAGTTCCTGGCCGCACACGGCTACGGAACGCCGGAGAAGGCCGAAAAGGCCCCGCGCCGCGGACGCCGCAAGGCCGAGGCCGCCGCGGAGACGGAAAAACCCAAGGCCAAACCCCGCAGAAAGAGAAAGTCAGCGGCCGAAAAGGCGGCGGAGGTTTTCATAGCCATGGAGGAAGCCGCCGCGGACGAGCCGGACCTCGAGGAGATACCCGTGATCGCCTGGGCCGGGGACTCGGACGAGTATGTATCGGACGCGGCCTATGTCGATCCGGACATATCGGAGCTTCTGGTAATGGCCGACGAGAAGATCGCCGCCTTTGACCCGGACAAGTTCGCGGCGCTGGATGACCTGAGCTTCAGCGATATCGAAGTGCTTATACGCTCCCTCGAGATCAGGGCGTGCGCGAGCGACAGCGCCAGGACGCTCATGCGGCTGGTGAGGCTGCTGCTTGTCTGAGCCGACCGGTGACAGGACGGGGATAAAGGCCGTGCTGTTCGACTTCGACGGCGTGCTCACGACAAGGAGTTCGGGTTCGGAAACGGTCTGCGCCTCCCTCTCCGGAATCTGCGGGATACCGTATGAGCGGCTTTTCGGCGAGTATTGCAAATACAGGAACGATCTGCTTATAGGCAAAATCGGTTACGAGACCGTTCTGCCGCTGTTAAACCGGAGCCTGGGCTGTGAGATCAGCCCGGGCTTGCTTTGCGAGGCGTTCGCCGACGCGCCGGTCGACGAAAAAACAGTCGCCCTGGCCGCCCGGATGAAGAGGCGCGGCCTCGCCATAGGGCTGATAACCGACAATCCCAAAGCCAGAATAGATGCCGTGGCCGGTTCGCGCGGGTGGGACGGCTTTTTCGACGTCATGGCCGTGTCGTCGGAGATAGGCGGCCGGAAGGACGGCCGGGAGATATTCGTAGCCGCGCTGGAAAAGCTGGGCCTGGGCGCCGCCGACTGCGTTTTTATCGACGATAACGAAAACAATGTCGCCGTCGCGGCCGCAATGGGATTTGAGGCCGTTTATTTTGACAGTGCAAATCGGGACCACGCCGCGCTGCAGCGGCTGCTGGAGCGTCTGGCGGTTCGCCGCGGCCGCAAATTCCCGGGCGATTGATAATCGCCCCTGCAACAGGCCGCAAATTCCCGGGCGATTGATATACCGGATGCAGAAAACATTTACCGACGACGAGCCGACACGACGAACGCTTCAGCGGCGTGTCGGCGACAGAGGAGGTTAATGTTTTCGCACTCCGGTATAATCGCCCCTATACCGGACGGGATACCGGTATTCTATCCCAAAGGCAACCGCTCATTATCAGAAGGAGGTGTATTATGTACCCGTTTTCAATCGGCGTATTGCTGGACTCGTTCAGGACGGACGCGGCGACCGCGCTCGAAAAGGCGCGGAAACTCGGCGTGACGGGTATCCAGGTTTATTCCACATACGGGGAGCTCGCGCCGGAAAACATGGACGCGGCCAAACGGAAGGAGTTCCTGCGGCTGGTCAGGTCCCACGGGCTTGTGATCTCGGCGCTCTGCGGGGATTTGGGCCACGGTTTCGCCGACCCGGCGAAGAACCCGGAACTAGTGGAAAAATCGAAGCGCATTTTGGACCTGGCCGGCGACCTGGAAACGACCGTCGTGACCACGCATATCGGCGTCGTGCCGGGGAACCCTTCCTGCGGCGCGTATAAGGTCATGCAGGAGGCCTGCGGCGAGCTGGCGAAATACGCGGACGCCCGCGGCGCGCATTTCGCCGTGGAGACGGGGCCGGAGACGGCCGCCGTTTTGAAGGCGTTCCTCGACAGCCTCGGCTCCAGGGGCGTGGCGGTCAACCTCGACCCCGCCAACCTGGTCATGGTCGCGGGGGACGACCCCGTAGCCGCCGTGCATACCCTGAAAGACTATATCGTCCACACCCACGCGAAGGACGGCAGAATGATGAAGGGGCAGGACCCCGCCTACGTCGAACTGCCTCTGGGCGAGGGGGACGTGGACTTCAAAAACTACCTGAAAGCCCTCGGCGAGATCGGATACAGGGGCTATCTCACGATCGAGAGGGAGGTCGGGGACGACCCGGAAAAGGATATCGCGAAGGCGGCGGATTTCTTGCGGGGCCTGATCAAATAAATGTCGAATGCCAAGAGCGAAAGGACCATTGCCGCCATAATTTTCGCGGCCTCCGCGAGCGCCGCCGTGACGGCTGTTTTTTCATCTGCCATAGGTCATGTAAGGTATCTGCCGTTGCGGATACCTTACATTTTGCTGATTCAGGCATTGCTGGTTCCGATCGCCCTGATCGCGAACGGGCCGATTGAAAAGCAGCCCTTTGCGGCCCTTGGCTATCGGTGGGGCAACATAAAAAAGCAGCTTTTATGGGCGGCAGCGCTGTTGGCGATTTTGTCCGCGATGTTTATAGGACTGCCGTTGCTTTTTGGCGCGCGCGATATCTTCCCGGCGAGGGACAGCCTGTGGTTTGCCGTTCCCGATAAGCTTGTTTTCGTCGGGTTCGCGGAGGAGACGATGTTCCGCGGCTACATGCTGAACGCGTTCAATCGGCTCACCGGTTCGAAAATCGCAGCCGTGGCGCTTTCATCGCTGCTGTTCGGCTTTTGGCACTTTATAGGCTCCGGAGATTTGCTGCAAGTGGCGATGACAGCTGTAATCGGCCTCATAATCGCCATTCCGTGCGCGTATGCCAGAAATTGCTCCACTCTTTCCGCGGCGCTGGCGCACGGCGCTTACGGCGCCTTTTTGAGCGTGTTAACGAATCTCGATTTAAGCATTGTTTTTCCGGGGTAAAAACTCATACTGGAGGGCTATATGCGTCAGATAAAAATCGGCACCATCATCGGCGTCGCTGAGGCGCCCGAAAAGATACCCAAACTGGCGGCGCTCGGGTTCGAGTGCTTCGAGGTCTCCGGTTGGGAACATAAGGACAACGCCTTCTTGGGGGACGCCCTCAAAAGGGTGAAGGAGGCGGCGGACAGGACGGGGACGGAGATCTCCGCCGTCGGGTATTACGGGAACCCGCTCGACCCCGGCGCGGGGAGCGAACAGGCTTTGGAGTGCGTACGCGCCGCGATAGACAACGTGCATCTGCTCGGGACCGACCTGTTCACCGGCTTCGCGGGCAGAGTGGTCGACAGACCGATAGAGGAGAGCATACCGGTCTTCGGGAAGGTCTGGGGCGAGCTCGCGAAGCGGGCGGAGAGCCTCGGCGTCCGCATCGGCTTCGAGAACTGCGACATGGACGGCGACTGGCGGCTGGGCGGCTGGAACATCGCCTATAACCCCGCGAGCTGGGAGATGATGTTCAACGAGGTGACGTCCGACAGCGTCGGCCTGGAATGGGAGCCGTGCCACCAGATGGTACAGCTCATCGACCCGATACCCGAGCTCCGCAAATGGGTCAAAAAGGTGTTCCACGTCCACGGCAAGGACGCCACGATCGCCTGGGACGTCATCAGGGATTACGGCATAAAGAGCAACCGCGCCTTCTCCTGGCACAGGACGCCCGGCTTCGGGGACAGCAACTGGGCCGACATCATCACGATCCTGCGCATGGGAGGCTATCAGGGCAACATCGACATAGAGGGCTTCCACGACCCGGTCTATAGGGGAGAACTGGAGTGGAGCGGGCAGGTCGTCGGGCTGGAGTACCTGAAACGGTGCAGGGGCGGGGACGCGATAAAACTGTGACAGAATGTTCATGCCCGTGGCAGACAAATACTATGCATTATAGCCCCGGCCCTATTTGGCCCGGGGCTATAATGCAACAACATAAATGCGCCTGAAAGGGGTTTTCAGATGAAGATCACAAATATTGAAACCGTCAGCAGCACGAAACCTATTCCGCTGCCCGGCGAATATTACGAGGCGTGGTTCCAGCCCGACGGCGGCTTCAAAAAATCCTACGGAATGTCCTTCTGCAAGATATATACCGACGAAGGGCTTGTAGGGTGGGGCCCCGGCGCCAACGTGGACGGCTACGTGAAAAGGCTCCTGATAGGCGCCGACCCGTTCCGGATCGAGGGCTTCTGGAACGCCGCCATGCTGGGCCTGGATGTGATCGCCCGGGGTTCCTACGGAGGGGTGGACGCCGCGCTGTGGGACTTGGCGGGCAAGGCGGCCGGCCAGCCGGTGTACAGGATGCTCGGCTATTCGGCCGACAAGGTCAAGGTTTACGCCGCCACCTCGCGGCTTCTTTCGCCGGAGGAGCACGTGGAGCAGGTCGCGCAGATCGTCTCCCTGGGATTCAAGGCGGTCAAGCTGCGTTTCCACCGCCCCGACCACCGGGACGACCTCAAGGTCGCCCAGGCGGTGCGCAAAGCATTCCCGGAACTGTGCATCGTGGCGGACGCCAACCAGAACCACCGCTCCGCAAAATATCAACATTGGTCCTATAATACGGCGAAGTGGATGAGCGCCGGCCTGCAGGAGCTGGACGCGTACTTCTTTGAGGAACCGCTGAACCGTTTCGATTATGACGGGCTGGCGGCGCTGGCGCGGGAATTCGATATGTACATCGCCGGAGGCGAGCACTCCCAGCACATCTACGAATTCACCGACCACCTCAAACGGGACAGTTACGACGTCCTGCAGCCGGACGTCATCCTGGGCGACGTGGGCCTGACCGGCATCCGCAAGCTGGGCCACGCGGCGGAGTTCTACGGGAAACTCATCATCCCCCATGTTTGCAGCCTCGGGGGCTTCCCCTTCCTCTTCTCCGCGACGGCGGCGGCCTGCGCGGGGCTCCGCAACTGCCCCATGATCGAGTACCCCTTCGACCCGCCCTTCCTGACCGACGAGACCCAGCAGTTCTACGTCAGGAATCCCTTTAAGGCGGACGCGGACGGTTATGTCGCTCTTTCGCAGCTCCCGGGCCTGGGCATTGATGTGGACGAGAGCGCGTTAAAGCACTATTTCGGTTAATACCCGGTATATTAACACGTATCTTGCTGTAAGCTAATATCCGAATTCCGCGGCCAGGGCTTGGGCGTAGGGTTCCAGGATCCCCATGTCTGCCAGCAGGCGCAGGATGGTGAACCTCGGGCGGATCACCATTGCGTGGATTATGCCGTCGATGAACTCGCCTCGCGTCACGCCGAGGTCCTGGGGGCGGACGGGCGCGCCGGCCGTTTTAAGCAGCTCACGCACGTATTCAAACGGCGGTGCGCCGCCGCACTCCTCCAGGATTTCGGGCCACTTTTCCTCGTACAGGCCGATCCGCCTCAGCACATTTTCGGGATCCCGCTCCGCGGCCTCCGCGGCGATTATCCGCGCGGCGTTTTGCCCGTAGATTTCGGAGATTTTGCGCCCGTAAG
>Ga0209629_10003622_pt1 | contig 11140 bp, 6 predicted proteins | sample TergutCu122P5_FD_187286 | JGI IMG/M metagenome (GOLD analysis project Ga0209629, IMG submission 187286) | Cubitermes ugandensis P5 segment gut microbial communities from Kakamega Forest, Kenya - Cu122 P5 (SPAdes) (version 2) | ecosystem: Host-associated > Arthropoda: Insects > Digestive system >...
CTGTTAACCAAATGTGTAATTTTTAGCCAAGCACTGACTTTAGCTCCCTGAAGACGGTTTCTATGTAAACCGAAACATGTTGGAGCGTTTTTATCTAATTTAGAATGTTTTAATAACTCTGCATTTTTTAACGTTATGTGCATCAGTTGGTAATAAAAAGGGTTCAGCATTGTTGATGCACGGTGTAACCATGAAGTTTATTGAGGCTCGACAAGCAAAGTAGCATTACTTTCAACTGGCTAGTGTACTGTTCAGGTTGAACTTCAGCAAGTCATCTTGGCAATTGTGTATGTGTAAATATCTTATTTGTGTTAAGTACTTGTGCCATCTTCAGTGACTAATGTGTGTTTACAGCAGGCATGTTTCAAAATGATTTATGTAATGAACCTGTAATAACTCTGTGAAATGGTGTTGACCTACTATGGGTTGAGGCACCTCGCACTGTGTTGTTTGCCGACAAATGTACTGCCTAACTGGTACTCTGCAGTGTATTCTCTTGCATCATAAAATGTCTGGTTATGGAGGAATGATTAGTGACATTCTGACAGTGTGTGGATTTCTGAAAAGCCTCCCTTTCAGCTACATTGAAATGATACTTCAAATCACAATCCATTTACTGTGTTTATGAATTGTTTAATGTTTAAAGCAGTGACAGATGTGTATGGTTATATGTACATTTACAAATATGAATACAAATGCCTGTGATCAAAAGAAATTAATGTTACAGATTTGCCTGTCCTATCTCCAATTCCTCATTATGAATATCAATTTTGTTTCCATGACATGTATTTCACACTGGCAAATATGTTTCAGTAAGGGGTTTTTCAGTCGCTGTTAATGAAATCTTTGTGCACGTGGACACACATGTAACACATTTAGCTAGCATCAAAATGTGCCTGTCAATAAACAATACAAGTGTGGTGTTGAGTACAATATACCACGAAAGCTTCACGTGGTATTTGGATTATGTTCAATATCCATGCATTAGAGAGTATTTAAACTTTCTGTAATGAAATGAACGAATGCATATGTATGAAATATGTTTCATTGCATGTTATTACCAACATGTATCGATCACTTTTGTCATCACCATCAGGGTAGCATTAAAAGAGTAGTAAGAGAAGTGTGTAGGTTGAAATACTCAATGTTTGAGACATTTATTACAACATTGAGTGGTTCCTGATATTCCATGTGGCAGATAATTGTATTCTTTGTACTCTTGTAAAGCCAAAGCGATGGAAACATGGTGGTAATTAATAACGTTATGAAGCATATTTTATACATATACATTTTTTGATTTCATTACATAAGTGTACGAGTAATTAGTAGTTGGCTGCACTACCGACCGATTTATAGGTACTTTTGTTGCAGGAGTTACGACAAATGTTTGGTGCAGGACCCGCATTGTTGCGTCATCGTTCTTTTAATACTTGTAATCATAAATAGATTGCAGTACAATCTTTGTTGGCCACCCTATATCAGTGAGTTTCATATCTATATATTCATGATCTGTCCTGGTCAGAGAGCCACGCATATCCGTAACCCCTGAGACGTAGATGGGGATCTTATATTGCCGCTCACCTGTGGGAAAGACACTATTAAGGGCCACTTGGGCTTTTGAAGAGGTGCCATCAGGCTTGCCAAACGGAGGCCCGGACATGTATCCGAGAGACATACACCATCTGGGGCAGCGGGTTCAGAGTGGACCAAACCCTTGGCTAGGGGTTTGTGCAGCCCACTTGGCGGACCAGCGCGGCCAGCTACCACCGCAGCACATGCCAGCCCACACTTGGCAGGTCTGAGTTGCAGTTTCGCCCGTGGAGCCCTGGCTCGTGGGCCCGTCACCGAACAGATGCCCGGGTGCAGGGCGATGGTTGGCGGGCTCAGATGAGCTGTCTGAGCTAGAAAACTCTTCAGCTTTCCTTTTGCCCACAGGGAGCTGCAGAGACTCGTGGGAGTTTAGAGCCTCACTCCTGAATCCACTCCAACGCTCGAGGACAGAAGCACTCGTCGCGTTAGCCTTGGAGGCCGCGAGGGTCTCCTTCTTCTTGCCAGCTGCCACTGCTTTCCCCAGCTCCAGAAGAAAGACTGGTGAAAGCTCAATAGCAACTAACCAAAGAGCAAACTGAGAGCGGAGACTTGCGCGAAAGCTCAAGTCAATGTCCCTCGGTCTGTATAGCCATCCTGCATTAACCACGTCGCTGGGATCAGTAACAGACACCTTAAAATATAACTGGAATTGCCCTTGCGCTAACAATATCCTGTTGCGGTTGAAGACCCCGATGTGGGCAAACTGACCTTTGTTCAAGAAGCAAGAGGCCTCATGAAGGGGCATAATTTTGGCTGGAAGGCTTTCTGGGATTCGTACCCAGAATGGTCATGTTTAAAGTTAGAGTTAGACTAAGTCGCGATTAAATTTAGCCGCCTTACGTGGAAAAAGTGCGGGCCATGACCCATCTTTTCATGATTTGCGCTGGCATTTGCTTTAAACTGAAGAAAAAAGCATAGAAGAACCTCTGTCAGGGTAGTTGAAAAGTGCCAGTTGAGCACAATTCAATGTATCGACATGGCCGTCTTTTGCGGGTAGCCAGGAGAAGTTGTCGATCCCGATCTCCCTGCTTTAAGGAACCCGGGTCAAAGCTTGGTCAGCTGCCGAGCTGCGTAACTAAGGGGTTTCCCGCATCAGCTAACTTTGAGGAGTCGAATCTCTCAGAGACCTGATGTGGTCGGTAAAAAAAGGAACTCCCAAGTCCTCGTGAATTTGCTTGTTACCAACGTACCAAGTTGCACTGGTAGCAATGCAAAGACACATGGACTGAAGCACCTGCAGTTTCCTAATATGGCAGTGAGTGGCAGACCTCCAGACGGGGCACAAGTAGTCCATCATAGGATAGATGAGCTGTTTGTACAGCAGAACTCCATTCCTGATGGAGAGACCACTTCTTCTGTTTAGGAGAAGTCCCAACACTCTCAGTCTCAGAGCCGCTTTCTTTCTCAACTAATCGACATGAGTCGACCAGGTAAGAAGCCATGTATCAAGGGTCACCTCCAGATAATGGATGGATCAACCCAGTGGACTAGCTCCCCAAAATCTGAACTATTCAGGGTTTTGGGTTACGCCTATTGGCCTCAGTGAAGAGCATAGCCGTACTCTTCAAGACATTGATGGCAATCCTCCATTCTCTCAACCACTGCTCTACATCACCGAGATATGCCTCCAGGTATTTGACGAGCAGCGCAATGCTTGAGTGTTGGGAATGCTTTGCCTCTTATGTGTCACAACCACCTGGCTGGCCGCTCTGTTGGAGGGTGGGCGAAGCATGTCACAGCAGTGGAGTGAGTGATTACCTGTATAATGCAGGTCGGTTCACAGCACAGTCATGTAAAAGGGCCGTTTGTGAGTTGCAGTGCTGCCCTGGTTGCAAGAGCTGGTGTGAAGTGCACCGCTTGTGTTGAGGTGTGCAAGAGGGCCATTTATGACTACATTGGGAAGTTCCCACTCAGCAGTAATACAGGAAATATATGTCATTTTCATAGACCAGTTGCAAACCCATAATAGTTTTATGTTGAACTAGTTCTTTATATTTTTCATTTTTATGATATACTACGTATTTCACATCTTATTGTCAGCTTGCCTAAATCTTGGATGCATGGGATGTTTTTATAGTTCAATGAATTTTATAATTTTTTTTATATAATTTGGGTTTATGTTGCTAGCATTATCTATTTGTGACAAAAACATGCTTTGTGTATGATCAGTGTTGTTGACAATTCTATTCAGACACAGTGACGAATATCTGACTGGCCCTTAACTGGAAAGTGACTGTCCCTACAGTGTAAATTGGTAATCACTGAAGAGGTTAATTATCATTCCACACTGTCTAATCCATCGTCCCACCACCATGTCCCACCACACCACACCCCAGTCAACACATATATTCTGATGAAAACTACCCTTATTGTAGAAGTCTTATAACACATGTACACACACTTGCACAGTTATATATATTTATATATTTCCTGGTAGAGACAACAGGTTTTTTTTTTCTTCCACTTTTTGGAAAAGTCCGATTTGGCTCTGCGACCCACCCAGTCTCCTATGCCAAGGTTACCAGGGCACATTTCCCCAATCGTAAAGTGGCTAGGACCTGACGTCAACTCCTAACCTCCATCATATGATGAGGTCAAGAATTCATGTAATTGTACATCTGTGCCACCAATGTAACTTCCTTGCATGTGCAGGGACAACTTTTTTACATTTACACACACCTGCAGGACCACAAAAACTGATAGGCCAGATACTGAAAACAACAGTCAGTGTACTACAAATACGGCCTCACGCTGGTACTTCTTCATTTATTTCTCACTTTACCTGCTTCACTTCAAATGCTTCACATCCTTGGCTTATTTGTATGAAGGATCTATGGAACAGAAATAAATTCTATTCCATTCTATTCTTCTACTCTCCAACATTTACCCTTTCGACACTCGGCTATAAGACTGTCCATTTCACACCATTTATTAAATTTCGATCATGCAGACTTTGAAACATTTGTTCCAATCCAAGAAGATATACTAAATGGTAATGTGTAAACCATCCAAAGTTACATTGTCACTGGCTGGGAGAAGATAAGAATTGGTTTCTGCAGTGGCAAAAACAATTGAAACCACCTATAAAAACAGTCATTTTTTTATCCACACTCAAAATTTGGTGTTGTTGGGGTTGAAGATTTCATCTGTTGCATCTGCCAGGTGTGTTTGGTCACCCATTCTTTTTTATATGTGATTAGGTGTTGTGCAAGTGAGCAAATTCTGTTTCATTGCTCTGAAATGTAGGGATATACACGTATATAACAGAGTTGATATGAAACTGGAATGATCAATACTGATTCACAGTTGATGGTTATACAGCACTTTTGTTTGTTCTCATTGTGGCTTTTTCAAGCTGAAGTGTTTGCTTTTCTAAAATACAATTTTTTCATGGCTGTAAAAAAATATAAATGAAATGAATTGGTAAAAATGAAACTGGAAAGGTACAAGATCAGAGACCTTCATACACTTTCAGTTCCTACTAATAATGCACAATATATGGACATAAGAAGCACTGTTGTAATACCAAGGTTTCCAATGTTTGAAATGGATCTACAGCATTATTTTACTTACACATTCTGGATTACGTTTCCCACTGTGTAAATCTGGACCAATCCATTATTATGCCAGCGCTTGCCTGATATGTGTGAGAGTAATGATTTAGTTAAACAGCATAAATGACCATTTTGCCTTTTATATTGTTCTTTATGTGCTATACTTTATGTAATATAACATATTATAAATCATCATAATCTGGCATAAAAATATTTCGCAATATGGAATATAGTCTGTCAAGACAGTGACTCATATAATGAGATTTGTTTACAAAATAATAACAACATTGTAACTATGAACAAGTGAGTAATTGTATAGTGCATCAAATTAAGCTGGACACTGAAAATGCATGTTTAATTAAAGCTTATACATGGAATAGAAGTTTCACAGGCTCACCACTTGAACTTTCTCTTCTCTTACAATGTGAAAGGTTAGCCAGTGTTGTATTGTTCATGTCATGTCTGTAATATCAAAGATTAGAACTAAAGTCCACAGAGTCATCATTGATAATTGTTGTGGTGTACTCATGTACAGTGTGAGTGGCACAGTTGGTTGACACACTGCACCACAAGGTGGGAGGTTCCAGGTTCGATTCCTGGTATGGTTCTTGAAAATTTTCAACTGATCTTTTTTCTTCTCTGCATATTCAGTAGCCCTGGGGTCCACTCAGTAATAATGAACTTCCACAGGGTTACATTACAGCTCTATTAGAGCTGACAACTCTGCCACCCTAGTTGTGCCAAATGCCAAAGGAAGGATGGAAGCCCAACACACCATCCCCCATCTGAGTCTTCATGACTTGTTATGGGAAAGTTTTACTTCTTTTTCTGGTGTACAGTAGTTACACTATAAAGAATGAAAGTGGTGATTCTAAGAGAAAGTTTGTCTACACACAGCAGTAATTAACATTAATAAATTGACACAGTGATTCTTGCAGTAATTTTCGTATTAAGCTGTAGGACTTAAGAGGAAGCTATTGTAATTTTGGAATAGAGGTTTATCTGATTACAACAACCTATAATTCTTTTATTCAAAATTCACTCAACTCTGATTATAACACTCAAATATGATGGTGGTTATGATAAGAGCCACATTTTTGTTTATATCACAAAATAAAATCAACTTACTAGCAAGCTGTTGAACATAGGATCCCTTACATTACTGGCAACTGAATTTCATTTTTCAATGCATATTCATTACTTTGTACATACTAGTACAATGTATATGATCAGACTGACAATGTTCACTCATGTGTGTGTGTATGTGTGTTTTATTTAACTGTGTTGTCAAATATTAAGATTGTATAATAATGGTAGGTGAATAAAATGTGAGTATGTAACATGGGTGGAATGATACTGGTGGGGGACAACAGAAGTAGTCAGCTAAAAGCTGTGTCAGTGGATTTTATTTATCTCAGATCCCATATGGACTGGCCTGGAATCAAGCCCAGACCCCTGCAGTGAGAGGCCAGCAACTAATTATCCTGACCAGAATTATAGTATTTTATCATACAGAATTTTGTTGCAAGAAAAGTCAGCTAGTAAGATTTGAGTGCTCATCTGATTGCTGGGACTTCTACTGCAGCATAAAGCTTCAGTGAGGTGAAAAATAAACTAGCCAGCACAACTCAGATACACATTCAGACACAATCAGTTTGAATTATGTTCCACATTCAAGCTTTCCAATGGGGTTAAAATTTAGATGGTGATATTCTTACTTACAATGTCCCGTCATCTTGTAAGTGGTTACCACCACGTTAGGTGAACCTGCTGCCTCAATCATCAGGATGATCTGAAACCTTAATGTCGCATACAAGACTGCTCATTGTTACAACCCAAAAGACCACAACATACACTGCATTGCTTACAGTTTGAAAGCTATACTGATTGTGCCTAAACATCAATAAGTAGGACAATATTTGATTATATATCCTGGCCTCTCACAAGCAGCTGTAAAGGAATTTAGTCACAGTAATCTCAAGGAGAAGTGCTATGCTAAATTGCTAAGGATGTATGAAATATTGGTTTAGAACTGGCTTCATAAGAGAGCTGTTTTACTTGTTATTTTATTATTTTTGTGTCACGTGCAATGCACATGTTTATAGAGACGTTGAACTTAGAGTGACGATGAACATAACATCTACTAATATTAAGGTCATAAGAGTGATAATATGAATGACCTCTTTGGCTAGAATGTGTTGATGCCCTACCTTTCCAACTGAAAAATCACTATTTGATTTTGTGTCTCTATATGTTGGGTGCAGACAGTAACTCTATTATTTTTATAATGCCCTGATTGCATAAGTTGTATGCAGAAATGTGTCATGATACTTCATAATGATAGCAAAACATAACATAAAATAAACTGTGCATTAAACAGCTATGAAATATCTGTCCACCTACAACACTTACATGAAATTCAGATACATTATCTGTATCTTACAAGTCAAATGAGGAACTGCTACACAGGATGATCCTGGGCATAAGAGAAAGAGAGTGTCAGGAGGGAGATGAAATTTATAATGAGATGGGCATAAAGAGGACACTAGTTATAATTTTTGTGAGACCCTAAGTGGTGAGAAATGCAAGGTATCTCTGTACCTTCTAATGTACTGTAGAAAAAATGACCAACCTAGTACTTAAGATTTTATCTAAGTAATTTCATGGGATGCTTCGGGCACCAGATCAGAAATACCAGGAAAGTTTTGAAATGTGGTGCTGGAGAAGGATGGAGAAGATCAGCTGGACCGATCATGTGAGAAATGAAGAAGTGTTACTTAGAGTCAATGAGCAGAGGAATATCCTACATGAAATAAGAAAATGGAAGGATAACTGGATTGGTCACATCTTGTGTAGAAACTGCCTTCTGAAACAAGTTATTGAAGGAAAGGTAAAGGGAGAGATGAAAGTGACAAGAAGACGTAAGAAGCTACTGGATGATCTTAAGGACAGGAGAGGATACTCTCATTTGAAGGAGGAAGCTCTAGATTGACCTATGTGGAGGAATCGTTTTGGAGGAGGCTTTGGACCTGTCATCAGACAGAACACTGAATGAATGAATGAATGAACTTCATGGGCAGAAGTTTCCATGACAGTTTGTACCTTAATAAAGTTTGTATTGATGAGATACAGTGAAATATTTTTTTTGGTCTGAGCTTAGCAAAATAGCATTTTTTTATAGGATTTAGGCACTCCTCAAATTGTAAGACCCTGAATTGTGGCTTATTAAGTTCTATGTATAGCCAGCTGTGGGCATGGTGTGTAACATGCTTATAGACTTGTAAACTAAAATTTTAGCTGGACAAGACAAAGGTACAGACCTCTTGGAAATTCTTGGGCTAATATAACAGTTGCCAGTACAACAATAATGCCAATATTGGCCGAGTTTAATGTAGATTTTACAAAATACTGTCACAGATACACTTACTTAAACTGTGTTAAAATAAGTAAATAAATTTACAAGTACACAGCTACCGTTTTATTTATGGGTTTCTATAGTTAAAAATGTCCCGAGAAACACCTCTGTTAGAACATAAAGTGTGGAATAAAACAATAGCTTTCTGAAATGATACACTTGTAGAAAGTGCTGCACTTTGTAATCAACAGCCACAAGATGTTGGGTTACAAAATTACTCCTGCAGTTGAATGTATTCCTCCACAGTGTATTGTATCACTTATATGTATGTGATGTCAACAGGTCTATAGTTGCAAAGGAATAATGTAGTCTGTGTACAACAGTACATCATCTGAATCATGACATGAAAGTCAATAGCTGGACTAGAACGGCCCATATCGGATCATGTTCTTTGTGCAAACTCGTCTCCCAAACCTGATTATAAATTATGAATAAGCATATAAAAATGCATAAGAAGTATGTGTTTGCATTATGAATACTGGGACAGAACGTTGTAAAATTCAACATCCATTGTCTCTGCACAGCCAAGATGATGGTTGTCAATTGCAACCAAGTTGAAAACACTTCCTTATAACATGTAGACAGTTCATATAAAATTATATATTAATGCCACTTATAACTCAGGCTTCCATGATAATGTTTGTAAGTCACCTTCACTGAAAACATTAAAAACAGGAACATCCATTCATTTATCATTCTATGGACAGTTATCATAAAATGAAGCTGATGATCTTGAAGCAATGTCAGCATATTCCCTTTTCCCAGGACTGCAGAGTTTGCTCATTATGTCTGTTGTTGCCCTCTTCCTGGAAAATGTTGAAATTTACAGGTTTTAAAGTTGTTGGTTTCAGTGAATTTACTTGGAAAGGTAACTTGTAAACATCAAAGCATTGAAAATAGTATATGATGGAACTTCAGAAATACTGCTAAATATATTGTGGATGAAAAATAAGGGAATTTTTTTTACATTCCTAATGAAGAGGCCACGCAAATTGACTTGAAACATGTCATATGTAAGATAACAAAATTGAATGTTTTATGATTTTGCAAAGGGCGAAATATATGCAGAATTTTTATTAACTTTACTCCCTCCCAACTTGTGAAAATTTTGCTTATTTATTTGTACCTTTCCATTATTTGAATAAATGTTACACAACTTTGAGCCATGCATAATTCTCAATCATGTGCCCTATATGAATAAAATGAAGGCATACTGCGGAAGCAGTGTGGCCATTTGCATGCATGTTCTTTAAAACCACTACATTTATTTTGATAACATTTGATATTTACTCGTATGTACCAAGTAAGTGTTGCATGAGAGAATTTAATTTTGTGTGTGTTGGTTAGGTACAATTTACACAGGTCCAGACCAGCTCTTCAGCTTTCACAGCCATCTATTCAGTGGATAAACAGGGGGTTCTTTCCTTGGGGATAAAGTGACTGGCTGTGAAGCTAGAGCCAAAGTTAGGAATGAATGGAGTTATACATCCACTCCCACTGCCTTTGTGGCATGCACAGGGAACACTTTACTTTTTACCTTTATTTGGATATTTGTAATTTATGAAGATCAATTATATAATATTATTAATAGATGGTTTTCCGCTTCCCATTATTGAGAGCTTTAAGACTGTTAAACTTACCCTCTTTTGGTCACATCCATTTCTACAACCTGTATATTAGAAACGTAGAGATGATCATTGCACCAGAAGAAGCAGAGTGAGCGTGGCTGCAGAACATCCATGTCATATTCCCAGTAAAACTCCACCTTACGCACCTTCCCTACATCAGTGGAGTGTGTCACCACAAAACTGCGTGACTGCCCATGTTGCAATTTTACATAACCGCTGTGTGAATAAATTGGGTGTTATTAGTTCTGTCACATCACTTCTTGCATTAAAGGCTTAATGTCAGGTCACAAACATCCCTACACACTATTCCATCAAAAAATAATAGGGTGTAAGGGAATAAAGAGTTTCATACATTCTTAACTTCTGGTACTAGTATACACGTGAACAGGCATAGCTGCTCTGAATGTGACAGACAAATTAATAATTATTAAGTTGTAATGCATTAGGCATGGAATCACACATTCAGTTTGCTGTACCTGTTTTCATATTACTGGATTAGTTTTAATCAAGCAAGTTACAATTCTTCATTTCCCATACCTTGGTGTGAGATCAAGGTTCCGAATGGTTCCAGTGTCACTGTGTAGTGATATTCTCATGAAACCTTGAACCCAATTTTCAGCTCGTGGTGGTTTTGCTAAATCCACTGTTACTTTGTAGTGGCGACCTGAAATAATAAGAGGAAGAGAGTACATCCAATTATTTTAAAAAATAATAAGGCAGGTCCTAAAAAGCAGTCCTGCCATAAATGACCACATATCCTGGGGTTTCTGTGGCTCCATGTGTAGCATATATGCCTGATACTTTTCAGGCAGTGTATTGACCTGAATTATAAATTGTAGTGCATATTGAAAGCGGCTTCGGTGGTCTAGAGGTAAGCGTGCTGGCCTCTGGTACCCGAGTTCGCGGGTTCAAACCCGGCCGAAGCCGTCGGATTTTTCGGGCGAAAAAATCCT
>Ga0209629_10003623_pt1 | contig 11139 bp, 7 predicted proteins | sample TergutCu122P5_FD_187286 | JGI IMG/M metagenome (GOLD analysis project Ga0209629, IMG submission 187286) | Cubitermes ugandensis P5 segment gut microbial communities from Kakamega Forest, Kenya - Cu122 P5 (SPAdes) (version 2) | ecosystem: Host-associated > Arthropoda: Insects > Digestive system >...
AACTTTGTTATTACACCGCAGCATGTTTTTGACGTGTTCTGATTTTACGGGAAACACGTAGATGTATGTTCGGCAAAGTGTGAACAAAATGAACACCGGAGATAAAGCAGTGATCAGAGTTGTACCTTACGTCCAGCTATATTCTTATTGCAGTAAAAACATTATTTACTTCCTCAGGAGTTCATAATATAAAGACAGCTGACGTGCAGGTCGAAAATGCTGTAGATTGAAGGGCGAGTGTTTGGTAAAGACCATAACACAGCTCATTTAGGTCTGTTCGCTAGGACCTTGCACTGCCCATTCTATCCGGGTAATTCTTGGTACCATTAAGTTTAGATTCTAACGTTATTGTACCATATTTGGAAACCAAAACTTGATTGCAGGCTATAAAAATATAAATTTCTCTCTAGTTTACAGAGGCTTGGTCTCTTGGCCAAAGGGAAGGAAAATAGGATAAGGCACTTTTTGGAAACAGTTTCTAAAAAAAAAGTTTGTGCCCATGAGACAGGAGTTTCGTTAAGTTAAGCTTGATTCTTTGTACTGGCGCAGGGTTATTATTATTATTATTATTAATATTGAGGTAACAGATTGTAAATACTTGGGGTACCGTATATCAGAATACAAAAGTGATTTAGAAGACAAATTGCAGACATATAACAAAATAAACGGAGCTATACGAAGACATTTTGGAAAACAAATGAACAAAGAAACAAAATTAATAATCCACAACGTTACAACTAAAGCAGCATTGAAATTTGGAATTGAAGCTTGGGTATTGAAGAAAAGAGAGGAACAACGTTTAGAAGCAGCACAGATGAAATTTTTGAGACACTAACTAGGAATAACAAAATTGGATAAAGAAAAGAATCAATGCATTAGGGAAAAAACGAGAGCACAGAATATGGTAAAGGAAATAAAACAGTACCAGAAAAAGTGGCTACAACACGTAAAGAGGATGGACAGAAATAGACTGCCAAGACAGGCACTGAAACACAGACAAGAAGGAAGACGGAGCATTGGACGACCGAAGAAGAGATGGAGGGACCAACTCCACTTTGAGGATTAAGGAACAGGGAATGCACCTAACCCTTAACGAACATGATTATTATTATTATTATTATTATTATTATTATTATTATTGGTATTTTTCCCAAGTTTATGATAGACACATTTTGTTGGTTTTGAAGAACAGAGTGTTAGTGGCCAGCGAGAAGAAAGAAGAGGAGTAAAGAGGAAGTGACCTATAGAGCCGCCGTCGGGTGGGTCACAGGAAGTGTATGACAGTAGTCCCAGTGGGTCGGGTCAGTGCGACATTGGATGCAGCAAACGTCCGTGTTCCCGACACGTGAATGACCTGCTGACAAGCATACGGACTCGCAACAGAATCCAAACTTTGAGACAATGACAGCATTATAGGGTTCTAACATTTCTTGAGCCACTTACAGTTTGTCCAGTAATCAAGACCAATGTCTTTAAACTGCTTTACTAACATTTCCGTAATTCTATAACGTGCATTCTTTCCATGGTGGAACTGTGTCAGTCAAAATGGTAGGTTCTGATTTCAATTATTGATACTAATTATTATTCTGGACAACTATTCACGGAAATCTTTCTTATTTTATTTCTTTCTTTCTGAGTCTGACCCTTCTCTCTACTTATTGTAGGTGTAAGCAATCCCATTACGGGCCTGAACAGGCCCGTAGGGCTCCAGCAGTTTGAGGTTCCCAGAATTTCTACAAAATCGGCACATAAAGGTGGTAAGGTTTTCAATCCTACTCACCGGCCGTCTTTGTCACCCAGGAAATATTCCTGATACTCATTTCTGTTACAAGCACAGTTGACCGTAGGGCAGCCAGAAGGATTAAGTCAATAAAAAATCCTAATGACACTATCGGTATTCGAACCCGAGACCTTCCGGGTTGTAGCGCAGTGCCTCAACCAAATGCGCTATGCGTGTTCCCATTATAGGTGCAGTGGGTTATTGTTGAGCCAGCTTACACTCATTGACACTTATACACTCGATAGGACTCCCCTGGACTAGGGATCGGCCAGTCTAAGAGACCTCTGTCTGTAAAAACACAACACTTACAACAGACAGACATCCATGCCCCCAGCGGGCTTCGAACCCCCAATCGCAGCAAGCGAGCGGCCGCAGACTCACGCCTTAGACCGCGCGGCCACCGGAATTGTGTGCGTAAAAGTTTTCAGTGCGAGGTAAGGTATTATCTATCGTTTACAGCTTAAACAAGTGAAATAAAAATTTACTTCTGGGAGGGCATTAAATCATCAGGACAGAGACGTAACCAGTATTCCCCTATGCTCATTTACGGCAGTTTCAGAACAGAAAAAGTTTCTCCTAAGCCGGAGGCAGAAATTTCCTGCGAAATGTGTGTAACTAGCTACCAGACTACACGGCGTCACATCGTAGAAGACAACTATCTTCATAGTTACTGCAGCAAAATTGTGAGACATTGACCACATACAGGGCAAGTGTGTATGTGTGTCAGATTTTTCACAGTTTGTTTTCTTTAGAATGAAACGCCTTTCCAGATCAGCTACTGAAATAAATAAACAAAAAGAGAGACATGGGAGTTTTAGCCGCTAAATAATAAGATTTTTCAATAAAATAACGGTAGCTTAATTATAAATACAGCATCTCGCAATATACAAAAAAAAATTTCATTTTTACCTGCCTCTTAATGATTGTACATTTTTTAGCCTGATGTTGGTCGATGTCTAGACGGAAACCTGTAGCTTTTAAATTAAAGCACAGTTGTGTCATACTGACTGATATTGTGTTGAACACAACGGGATGAATTCTATTACTTTTACGTTTGCAATTCTTGGTTACAACAGTTGAAATTTCTTGAACTTTTTGCATGGTTTCAGCCCAAAAATGATATATGGTCCGACCAGTGATGTGGATGTTTATGACTCCTCTGAATATTTAGAGCTTTCGAAATATTATTCCTTCTTCTCTCCTCCAAGAAATCAATCTCACGCTCCCAAGAGGAATTCCCGACTGTTATACAGGGGTGAACAAACGAAATATGTCAAAAATTAGCATTAAAATAGAGATATAATGCTCACAGTGTTTGTTAGTATCATTCGTCTGACTTAGAACTTTAAGTCTGTCTGTCCGTATAAGTCTGAAACTTTGTCTCTCATGCTGAGAGAACACAGACCCGGGCTGCTTTAGAACACGGTTGAGATGCTTTCGATTTATGGACAGGGTAGAAAGAGGATGTCGGAGAAAGCTACTTATTGAGTTTGTTTGTGACGTAATCTTCATCAGATCTTATTACATGGGGTACGTAGTAGATATTGGAAAGATAAGAAATTAATACAACATTTTATTTGGAAAACCCCAAGACAAAAACTACCACTTGTCAGACCTAGGAGTAGATGGGACGGTCATTTACAGATAAACTTTAGATGAATAAGGCATGAAGTGCAAAACAGAATAACTCGGCTGAAGGCAGAGTACAGAGTACACCGGCGGGCTGGTACGAAACACCGGTTGCCACAAAAGGTGGGGTAATTCTTGACTAGCTGAGCGACTGTCAGGTCATCAAGCAGGACGCCTCCATAGTGTTAGATCTCCTTCGCACGTGATTATTTTTTTTGCAACACAAGAGATTTATTACTTTGGGGTTATGTCTGGAAGTTCTGCGTAGCTATTGGCTCAGTTTTGCAGAGTGCTTGTGGAACGTTACAGATTGATTGGGACGTCAGCTATGTAGGATACGACGGCACGCTTTCTCTTGGATGCGATGGTTATGTGTCCGGTTTGCAGGATGCTGCAAACCGGACACATAACCCTCAGCTCCACACCAGACCAGCAACTTGAAAAGCACAGCACGAAATACCACAGGCACCAACCACTGTATAATACTCTTGAGCTCCTGATGATGGGCATAGTGATGTCCGAAACATGTTGAGCAAGCAATAAGATCTGCAATAAAAACCTCTGTTGCATCTAGTTGGCATTTTATTTCCACATTACGACACTTGGGTTGAGCGTCATGCAGGGCTAGAACTCGTAATGTACGTCTGCGAATACGAAAGAAAGTTAAAAGTCCTTCAACAATATTTATTGTGGACCCTAACGTACAGTGTGCATGTGGTGTCGGTGGTGATACGATACTTGCGGACGGACAAACACTACCTCGCCATTACGTTTTCATGTTACTTAGTGAAGGAAACGACTCGAATATGTTTAAATGGCGTCACTGAGCGCTGCGATAATTTGTTTCAAATATTTTTGAAATTGGGGACACTAGGTGAAATCCTAGCGTCTCAGGAGAACAAATGACTAATGGTGATATGTCGTGAGTGACATACATTTGTTGCTATTGTGTTGACCGAAACTGCAAACTTTGTGTTAAAAACGTAAAAAAGAAAGAAGATAATGTTTGTGAAATCCAAACTATCGAGCTTGTTCACGTCCTAAATAATCTGCCAGAAGCGAGCCAGTAGATCTGAACGCTTTAGCCTTGTCTACTGTATTGAATGCCCTATCTGATGATAACCATAAATAGGCTTTGACACTATAAACGCGAGATTTGAGGATCTCGTAGGTGTACAAATGAAGGAGAATCTTCTGAGATATGATACCATGTTGATTGGTATGTAAGTTTAAAATATTCGGAGTAGATTTATGCTTCCATCTTCAGGGTACAGCACTTCCGTACACAGAGGCAAGATAGCTCCTCCGAAACGTCAAAAAATACTCACGGAACGACATGGAAGTCTTGATTCTTCAGCACTATACACATTCAGAGTGAAAGAGCTTGCAAGAGAGTCCAGATTTAAGTACTGCCACCTGCTGCTACTTGTTGTGGTACTTACGTCACCAGAAGTGGTTGGGAAAATTTTGTGGATCCCTGAAACAGCGTGTTGTGAACAGAATGGAAGAATAAGAAGCTATAACAGGAGGCATTGGAGTGGTTGTAACACAAGGGGGTGGAAATGGTGTCACAACTTATTTCAGAAACGAAGGGATGAAATTCACTCCCTACTGACTACATCACATCTTTCCTAGTGTGTTTCCCTTAAAAACTATCTTTCTCAAGTTTCACTAAAGTTTCGATGTTTTCCTCCCTTTTAAGGATAGGGAAATGGCTGACAAGAATGCTAATGGAGTGGGTTTCTAGATGGCTGGATATTGACTAGAGTTACCTTCTTGTCACATTCTCCCTTCTTACTGTACTGAGAATCCATTCTTGTGGCACTGGATTTTGAGGTTCTTCCACTGATATTCTTCATCTTATAGTACTTACACATAGGAGAAAAAATCGGATTAACATAGACAGTAACGTTAGAAGACAAAGGTACATATTTCACTGAAAATATGTGCCGTATGTGCATTGTTATCATGTTAGTAAAGCAGCCGGAGCGTGAAAAATGCTCATTCATCAATTGTATTGTCGGGGTGATAACACAAATTCCAGTTTAAAGTAGATTAAAAGTGCATAACCTGTGAGAAGAGGCTTGCACATCAGCACGACACGATTCTGAATGCACATCGAATAAAGCTGCTGCTGTTCTTTTTCTCCTTTTTGTTTAACACTTCAGAGCCAGATGGTAAACTAATGTGCTGCTTAATATTGCTTAATAAAGCATGAATATAAATATATATTTATCCTGTAGATCTTCCATCTTTGGGTTGTTGGTTCATGCTGCCTTAATCTTTAGAATGTACTGTTAGTGGTGCATATCTAGCAACAATGAAGGTTCAGTCCAAGATTCAATTGTTGTAGCCATTACTATAGATGTTACAATAATAATTACTACATTTGCATGCGAATATCGCAAGAATGTGGACCTAACGAAACAAGTTCAAGGCAATAAAACAATGCCGTGGTCGTAATGTTCCCCTGCGTGGTCCGTAACTTGTGGCTTCATCTCCCACAGCTGTACTCGTTTTCCAGCCATTCACATTAGATTTATGGTCAATTACTCGTAAAATGTGTGCGTCTCTCCGTTGTATTTTGTCTCCTCATTCCGTAATTTGGCGGTTATTAGAACCAGAAAAGGGGATGAATGCTTCACATTTCATGAGATGTCCCTGCTTTCTTTTCACCCTTGGCGCCGGAGTGTTCAATATACACCACCAGGTCTAACAGAAATTCAGAATGTTCTCACAGAGAATGTATTTTTCGCACTATTTTGGAGGATATGCAGTGCTATTATTCCCGAAACAACCTTCTGTGATTGGTCTTTGTAAAGAAGATATAGCCTGTCCGCGGAGAGATAGGAAAAATGTAAATTAGCATCAATTTCAGTATTTTCAAGGACCCTAAAATATAGAATTTACCAGCGTTTATTATACACGTTTTTGACACATGTCTCCCAAACATACACTACTACTGATTTCAACAGCCTGAAAAATGTCAGGAATAATTTAACACATTTTCTCGGTTTTCCAAAATGTATATTTATTATTTACCCTGCAGAAATTCGGTGAATTATCAATTACAAATGCGACGTCCTAGCTGAAACGGTTCATTAATTTATGCACAAAACCGTGAGTTGATAAAGCATCTTCACAAGAGCTGCCCTTATACAGAGTATTTTACCAAAAACATATTTACAAAATTTGCTTATTCTTTGGCACACATGTTTACCCTCTTCTTAATTGGCCCCGATGTGGCTTCCACATCAGACATTTACGTAATTATGATTTCTAGTAGGAAAAATAACGTACGCAAGACGGATAACGTCATTGCGGCGATGTTCATACCGAGCTTTAGGACAGGAATACCTTCGTAATTGAGAAAAAAAAATCTGTCAGCCGGTTTGGAAATTGTTAATTTCACATAAGTGCTGTGTACCATAACACCAAACCCCATCTTCCTTTGGTGACGACAGAAGGAAAAGTGAAAGCATGAAAGAAACCGAGCATTTTGAGAATAGTTCAACGCAGAGTTTTAAAGCAGTGTATACGCCCCTCTGAGACGTGTAAGGCAGATGGAATTGTGATTAGGCAACATTCCTCAGGCAGAGAACTCACGGAGTAAACTCAGTATGTAGGTAAAGGTAAAGGCAATGGCAAGGTAAAGTTCACCCTAGAACAGGCCAGGAAGACCCAGAGGGGTAGTAGAGGTATAGCTCTACTCTTACTTTAACCTCGGCCTAGATGGAGTGGGTGGCCAACGCCACGGCCCGGCCGCTTTACCCCCGGGAAGGAGACCTGGTACCCATTGTAAAAGAGGCTGGGTGGGCCCAAGGCCCGGTCTAGACGGGTGCATAAAATCTCGCCCCCCACCAGGATGCGATCCCCGTACCGTCCAGCCCGTCGCGAGTAATATACCGACTACGCTACCCAACCCTTCAATATGTAGGTGGGAAGGTTATAACAAATTGATTGTGAGGAAGCAAACAGGATTAATATACTTCAACTAAGTCCGGTGAAACCCCTTTTTTGTGAGTTCCATAAAAGCAAGAAATGTCTTATTGATTTGAGAAATTACAAAGTGCTAAAGGGACCCTCAGCGTCTGAGTTTATTTTGGATACATATACAGAGTGATGTGATTTGTTTTGTTCTGTTTGCAGAGTAACCCGTATGCGCTGAAAGACGGCAGTTCCTCGGCAGACATGTCGGCGTGGACAAGTGCAGGTCTGCAACCTACAACCGGCTATTACGCGTACGACCCTACGCTAGCCGCTTACGGGTGAGTGTGTCCGAAGTAGTTACGATCCTCAGCTGCAGAGCAGCGCAGTGCGCTAAATCCGTTGCTCGTTTTTATGTGGGGTAGGCCCCAGTTCAATAGCAGCTCGTTTTTTATTATTATCGAAATACTATTCGTGACTAAATTCAGTACTCACTCCATTGAGCAGAGCCCTTCCTTGGAGTAAGTAAGTAAGTAAGTAAATAAGTAAGTAAGCAAGTAAGTTATGGAAATATTACTTTCTAAGAACTACGCTATGTACGACCTAGTAAATATTTACGGACGGCCATCATAAGTCTCAGACTAGTTGTTCCTAACAAGTGGACCGCAGAAACCATAGGGCCACAAATTATTCTAAGTGAACACTGACTTTATCCCGTAGGTCCCGAGAAATCACGTAACTTCATTGCCTTTGCTACTGCCATAACATGCAAATAAATAAATAAATATATATAAATATATATATATATATATATATATATAAGCCTAACGTTTTGTAAAGTAGCCTGAATTTTGGGTATTCTGTACACGCATTTCTATCTCCATATATATATATATTGTGACCTAAAGGCTTAGGTCGCACTAGGATTCGGTTCGTGTCTTATCTCCTTCACAACACCAGAAAACAGGGTGTTCAGTATGAATAAACTATTAATGAAACTGAGGGCTGTGTGCCTATCAATCATCGACGCCACTCCACCACAGGGAAAAACAATTGGTACTGAACTGTCTATTGTAATATCTGTTGTCCAATATTACTACACGTTGCGTCGGAAAACAAAGAACGGCCCCCTAACGTATAAAAAGTGAGGGAAACGTTTTTCTTTCATCGTTTTGTTTCCTCTTTTGTTCTTTTTATGTTTGTATATTATACATAAATTCAATGGCATGATGTCTTTTACATGTTGGCACTTGGTTTACAACTGAAATCAATAAAACAGTAACGTAGAGACATCTATAAAATGGAATGAAAACAAGGAACAACGTACACATTGTAGTATTGTGATGTTATCTGCTAGTGGTGTGCCGTGTTATGTACAAAACTCACGAAAAATGAGTACGCCCTAGTTGGACATCGATACAAAGCCTAGTTCACACGATCTCAGCGGGTTGAAGACACTTATCCTTCATCTACCCACGCCAATAATCAAAAGAAGGAACAAGAACTTTGCTAGAATGCATTAGATCTGTTGGACTAACAGTAATGGAACCACAAATACTAAGGGGGAGGAGTACTGTATTCCGAGTTGTAACGTAGTGTAATGTTGTAGAAGTGTACCGACACTTCAGAGAAATCTGCAACCTTCCACATCAGCACACTTAAACCTTTCCTATGAAATAATAAGACGAAAAAGTACAGGTTTATTGAAATGCTGGTGTGCAATTTTACATGTTTCGGCTTAACAGCAATCTTTGCGGATAACGTCAGTATCGTAAGATGGTTATCACAAGTGTTGCAGACAATAAAGTATTTGTATTTATTATCTGTAATCGTATCTACTGGGGATCATCAGTGTGGATTTCGACGCAACAAATCAACTACTGATCATAAATTCTGCGTTCGTCAAATACTTATTAAAAAAAGGGAATACAATGAAGCAGTGCTTCTGCTGTTTATAGACTTCAAGAAAGCCTATGACGCAGTTAGGTTGGAGGTCTTGTATAATATTCTCATTGAATTTGGTATCAACATGAAACTGGCAAATCTAATGAAAATGTATGAATGAAACCAGTCCGGGTAGGCAAACATTTGTCTGATGTTTCCTATTAACGATTATTTGAAAGAAGGAGATGCTTTATCGTCATTGCTTTTCCATCTTGCTGTAGATTATGCCATTAGGAGGGTTCAGATCAACCGGGATGCCTTGAAATTAAATGGTGCACGTGAGTGTTTGGTTTATGCGAATGATAATATAGTGGGCGGAAGCGTATACATTAGAAAGAAAAACACAGACACTTTAGTAGCTGCTAGTAAAGAGATTGGACTGAAGGTGCATGCTAATAAAATTAAATATATTGTCACGTCTCGAGATCAGAATGCAAGGCGTAGTTACAAAATAAAGATTGATAATAGTTCATTTGAATGTGTGGAACATTTCAATTATTTGGGAACAAATTATCGGATCACAATTGTAGTCAGGAAGAAATTAAGAGCAGACTGAATTCAGGGATGCCTGCTATCATTCGGTGCAAAATCTTCTGTCTTCCGGTTTGTTATCCAAAAATATAAAGATGAAGATATACAAAAATTATAATTTTGTCTGTTGTTTTGTAGAAGTGTGAAACACGGTTTTTCACCTTGAAGGAGGAACGTAGGCCGAGGGTGTTTGAGAATAGGGTGCTGAGGAGAATATTTGGGCCTTAGTGGGCCGAGGTAACAGGGGAGTGGAGAAAAATGCATTATGATGAGCTTAATGATCTGTACTCCTCACAAAATATTAGTTGGGTGATTAAATCGAGAAGAATGAGATGGGTGAGGCATGTAGAACATATGGAGAAGATGAGAGGCGCATGCAGGGTTTTGGTGGGGAAACCTGAGGGAAAGAGACCACTTGGAAGACCCAAGCGTAGGTGGGAGGATAGTATTAAGATGGATCTTCAGGCAGTGGGATAGGGGCATGGATTGGATTGATCTGGCTCAGGATTGGTACAGGTGGCGGGCACTTGTGACTGCGACAATGAACCTTCGGGTTCCATAAAACGCGGGGAATGTCTTGACTAGCTGAGAACCGGTTAGCTTCTCAGGAAGGACTCTGTTGCATGGAGTAAGCAAGTAAGTAAGTATCTGTAATCATATCAAAATGTTCTATGTTTTATGCTTTTTACCTTCTTTCTACGAGTATATCCGACTTTACAAGGCCGTTGTTTTATCTGACCAATATACTGTGACTTTTTTCGCCGCTAATCCAAGTGTCCGTGTCCGAGCGCTGACGATTATACGATTACACGATCAAAGGACAGAAATTCCTCTACTCACATGTAGTTACGTCCTTGACGTATGTGATGTGACGTAATCAAATGCAACCACTAAATTACCGGCACTCAGTTACTTTCTGTCTTCCTAGAGCTGCAAGAAACGTAGAGCCATCATTTCTGTGTATCACTGTTTGGGGATGACAGTAGAGGCTGCAATAGTCCAGATGCTCGTTTTGTAGGAGGTCGTACTTCTTTGATTTTGCCTTTTGGAGGCCTTGTCTTTTGCATTATTGTGGCGGAAATGACAGTCAAATTTTTGAAAAGTAGAAACACTTAAAGAATTGGTTCGAAATTTCTTGACCAGATTTTTTAGTTCCAGACCGTCGATCTAAAATATTCTAAATCGATGACATGTTCATCCTGAACGGTACTGTAGTGATTTCGCAATATTCTAGAATACCGCACGGGAAGTTTCCTTCGCCTTCCATTTCAATACCAAGGCGATGATCATGATTTAGAATTTTAAAATTCTTGAAACTTCATTTTGAA
>Ga0209629_10003624_pt1 | contig 11138 bp, 8 predicted proteins | sample TergutCu122P5_FD_187286 | JGI IMG/M metagenome (GOLD analysis project Ga0209629, IMG submission 187286) | Cubitermes ugandensis P5 segment gut microbial communities from Kakamega Forest, Kenya - Cu122 P5 (SPAdes) (version 2) | ecosystem: Host-associated > Arthropoda: Insects > Digestive system >...
AGCAGCGCTAAAGACAGTACAATGTATAACCTCAAGAAAACTATGTAAAGGAAATGCAGCGACAGCAACCGGATAGGGGCAGGTCCTGCATTCCCTATTAACTCACAGCATGTAGTGTTACTTTCGAGTGACGGGGCATGCTTTATTAATAAATTTAAAAAAAAAAAAGTTTGATCAAAGAAATGAGACCTGATCATAATAGACAATCATTGAATTCTTATACAATGTATATAAGACAAAACCTCACAGCCAATGCTAATATAATAAGCAGTTTTTGTAATACAATATATAATTCTTGATTGATTAAAATATTTTTCCAGTGTATTAAATGAATTAAGTATACAAAAATTATTCTAGAGGAATTTTAAACTTCTGTAGGTTATCAATAACATGCTTACTTAATCTCCATGTGTAAATTATTAAAGACTTTTATCCCTGAATAATAAGTTTCTTTTTGATAAGTAGTTAAGTTTGCTTGGGTCAGATATAAATTATTTCATTGTCTAGTGTCTATATTGTGATTCCCAATGTTCGTCGAGAAAATGTTTTTGTTTTGGACTACAGACATTAATAAAGACAATAGATATTGTGATGTCAAAGGCAAAATTTTAATTTCTTAAGTAAGTTTCTACGTGAAACTCTATTCCCACGTGCTTCCATAATTCTGATTGTGTTTTTTTGCATGCTGAAAATTGTGGAACTTTGTGACGAGTTTCCCCAGAATATAATTCCATAGCTCATAGTGGAGTGAAAAAAAGCATGATAGATTATTTTTAATGCCGAGGCAGACATGTATGTTTTGACATTTCTAATTATATAATTAAGCTGTACTCAGTTTTTTCATGAGTAAATCACTATGGTTATTCCAAGACAAAGTGCAATCCATCGTTATGCCCTGAAATTTTGTATAGGAGCTATTGGTGACTAAATTATTTTTTTAAGCCAATTTTTAAGTTGATTGACATATTTCTCCTGGATTTAAAGTGTATGTAATTTGCCTTATTAAAATTTAGAGGTAATTGGTTTGCTTTGAATCATTTTTTTTAAAGTTCCAAAGACTGTGTGAATGTTGTCATTGAAATCTGTCAAATTAGAGTGAGCAAATAAGATGCATCATCAGCAAAGAATATAGGTGCTGAAGTTTTATTTAATATCTTGGATAAGTCATTTATATATAGAAGGAAAAGTAGAGGTGCCAAAACAGAGCCTTGTGGGACTGCATTTCTAACTTTGGCCCAGCTTGAAACTTTATTACTGGTATCTCTATCAATATGTACTGAAATTTCTCCCTTGAACAGGCCATGAAGACCCAGAGGGGGAGTAGAGATATAGCCCTACTCTTTCCTTAACCTCGGCACTAGATGGGGATGGGTGGTCAGTGCCATGCCCCGGCCGATTTACCCTCGGGAATGACCCGGTACCCATCGTATAGGAGGCTGGGTGGGCCCCCGGACCGGTCTGGATGGGTGTGGAAAATCTCGCCCCAACCGGGATTCGATCCCCGGTCCATCCAGCTCGTAGCGAGTCGCTATACTGACTGAGCTATCCCGCCCCATTATCAATATGTATTGCTGTTCTAAAATACCTGTTATTCAAATAAGATTGATAAAGTGCAGTATCCTTGCCATTGATTCCATAAGTAATTCAATTTAGTTAATAGGATACCATGGTCAACGCAAATGCCTTCTCAAAATTGGAGAAAATACCTCCCACTAATAGTTTATTGTTCATAGCATTTAAAATCTCAGTTGTTAATTTATAAATTGCATTACTTGTATTCAGTACTACCCTGAAGCCATATTGTTCAGTGCTTAATATATTTGGTGAGGTGTTTTAAAATCTTTCTCTGCATTACCTTTTTAAATATTTCTGAGAATGATGTTACAAGTGATATTGGCCTATAGTTAGATGCATCACCTTTCATATGTAGTGCTTTTATTACTGCATATTTTAATCTATGTGGGAATACACCCCAAAATAGTATTTTATTCAGGGGCGAATTAAATTATTTGGCATCCCTAGGCAGTAAAAACTTTTCCGCCCCTTATTTCAAGCAGTGTTTCTTTCAGGTGGGGGTATTACCCCCCAGACTGAGTCAAACACCATGCCTCTCAGTCCCAAAACAGAAATAAAAGATATTTTATTTTCTATATTGAATTTTGCATCAATAATAAAATTTTAAATGTAACTTTTCTTTAACATTTTACCACAACAAGAAACAAAAATAAAAGGTTATGGCACTTTACCATCAATTAAAATTCCCATCTACATTCATTGAATATCGCTTTGTAAGTGAATGGAAGGGGGTGGTAGTAATTAGTAACTTTGACAGCTTAGAAGCTGCCCCTTCAAATCTACTGCCCTAGGCAGCTGCCTAGGCCTAAATATGCCCCTGATTTTATTACTTACATAATTTAATGGTGAACTTATTGAAGGGGAGGTTATTTTCAGGATCTTTATGGATATCACATCGTAACTGTATGAGTTTTTCGTTTTGAGGGATTTTATCATGTGCTCTTTTCCTGTCATTGTTGTGCATATATATTTTATATTTGGGTATGGTGTATTAAAGGCTTGGTCCATAAAATGAGTATGATTATCAATATTATTATTATCATCATTTATAATTATGTGATTCTTTTTATTTTGTCTTTCAATATTTCCTGCAATAGCAACAAACTACTCATTAAAAGTTTCGGCAAAAAGATGTTCATCATTAATTTTCCTACCTTCAACTTTTAGAGTTCATATTTCACCTCTTTTTTTATTTCTTCCAGATTTGTTATTTATTATACCCCATGCAGTTTTAATTTTATTATAGGAGTTAAAATTAAATTTTCATGTTCAATTCTTTTTCCGTGTTTATAACCATAGACAGTATCTTAGAGTAATCTCTATAATCAGATTTAACAGTAGCATTATTATTATGCTGTAAGTTAATATATAATTCCCTTTTATGTGCAGGAAGTTTTTATTCCTAGTGTAATTCATGAATTCTGGTTCATTTTATTATTTACCTGAATTGAGGGAAAAGTAGAACAGTATATTCTTAATAAAAATGTATATATTTCACGTCAGACACAACAATAATATAATAAAATACACAATTGTAAGTGTTAATACATTTAAAAGTTTTGGCTACATGTTTCGACCGCATTGCGGCCATCTGGCCAACCAATACAGATTAAGTGCCTTCAGTGTGCGTACAATATGGGATCCCATAGTGTGTACAATTTTAATGTGTGTGATATGACCTCTATTAAAACGTATATCAATGGATAAAATGTGATACACTTTGGTTGCATTTAAGTATTTGTATAAATACTTAAAATATGTGTGTCATGGTCCGTAAACCGACATCTGTAATCCGTGGTACCACCACTAATCCGTGCGAGGTGATTAATCTGTGACAATCATAAAGGTCTCTGACCGCGAAGTATCTGTCATGGATCAGATCACGATTTGAGTATTTGTAATTGGCGTAAGCAATGACGATTTCGCCCGTGATTGAAATTTGTGTACATTGTTGATATGTGTACACAGATTAGAAGAAAGACAGATTATTGTGTTGTCTCTTGAGGTTCTGGATCGTTTATTTAATGGGAAGGAAGCGATTTCTTGTAAGTTTTAGAAAATGAGTTGTAGAACGTTATTTTGGAGTGTAGTGGCTAGGTATTTTGTGTTTGGGAATATGGTTGTTATTTTCGTAAAAATAGTGACGATTTGGAGGATGAATAAGATTGTTCAGATTCGTTTGGTTTTCAGTGTTTATTGCTGGCTTTTGGCGTGGGAGTGTTCTGTTTTGTTTGTGAGTAAATCCCTCCAAGTGTCCACAAATGGCGTTCTTAATCAGGGATACATATACGCGATGTTATGGAATTGGCTAAGAAGAGTACGATGTTTTCCTTGGTGTTGTGTTGAAAAGGAGCCAAGATTGAATAAGATGTTAAAGTAGCCTGATACGTTTCCAGTGGCTTTCTCCAGGAAATCACTATGCCTGGCCTATCAAACACTTGCCCGCAGATCTTTTATGTTGTGGCTCGCACAAGATATGGTGGTTATGATGTTTCATTGTCATCATTTTTATTGTATAATACACCCAAGAAATCCTGCAAAATTAAGTAGCGTTAAACTAAATAATATGTTTTATGAGACCACGAATTAGCCTACAGACAGGATGAATTTCAATCGGAGAACATTCACAACTGTTTTGCATTTCTTTGGGAAATGCTTGTGAGAACCTGATGTGTCAATGGTTGGAGCGTGTGAAAGGATCTGCTAGTCAATGATCCATTGTTCAAAGACATATTGATTGAAGTGTGATGGCTGGGAGCATCCACTATAACTTAATCTTATGCGTTTGTAACTGAAGTCTTAATAAACACATTTGATTATTACTCATTAAAAAGTCATTGAGGGACCAAATTCATAGAAACCTGTTTTATTGCCTCAAATCCCTGAACACATACAAGTGATCTAAATTTTTGAAGTGTGGGGGAGGAGTGTGTAATTTTTTGCAACGATTGTAGAGCATTGGTGGTAGATGAATGAAGTGAGTTTGGAACATCATTGGAATGGTACTGACAGAGGAAGACCTAAGTACCCAGAGAAACCCTGTTGCATTGCCACTTCTTCCCTTACATATCCCACATGGTCTGGGTTGGGATCAGTCCCAGGCTTCTGCAGTGAGAGGATGGCAACTAACCACCTCTTCTGTGGCATAGCCTAATACCTATATGTCATAAATAGACTGGGATTATTTCCTTATACCAGTTGATCTTTTTTAATGGAGACAGTGTATTATGTGAAGTAGGAAGTGGATTTTCAAAAGTTACACAGATGCGTTTCATGTTGCAAAGGGTTACTGCACTTGAAAGAAGACACTATATACTGTCTCCTCCTTAAGTCCTCTTGAGGTGGTGAGCTGGCACAAAAAGAACCTTATCTTAAGGATGATAATACACATGTAGGAAATAATCTTAAATAAGAATGAAACATGGATTTCTAACAATATCTGTAGCCTCAGGAGCAAAGGTAAGGATGTTTCAATAGGCATGATTGGTGACTTCAGTTCATAGCCTTTCTGATGTGACTTGAAGGGAATGACACAGAGCTCAAGAGAACATGAAATAAAATGAGAAACAACTAGTGTGTGCTGTTGAATAGAATAATTGGATAATAGAAAGAAGGACGTTGAGAAGAAATAGTGGCAATGCCATCTGTGAGTGGATATATTAGTGCTCTGGTGCAACAACACAAATGCAGTCATCTTTCAGTACAGTATTCTCATACAATCAACCATACCTAGATTGGATTAACATTTACCTGCTGGCATTGTTTGAGACATGGAATGTACACAGGTATCTTAAAAGTTGATTTTCTGAGTTTATACATATGTTACATGGAAACACTACATTTTTACAACCAACCACTAGTGGAAACTGACAAAGATGCTGCAGCTAATTGAAACAAAAGCTGTTGTAACCACAGTCTTGCCAAATGCTGCAAATAAAAACTAATGTAATTGAACATAACAACAGTTAAATACTTCATTATTTTAGTAAAGCAACTTTTAGGACACCTGGTGTTTCTGTGACTGGTGTTCATTCCTCATGTTGACACAAATGATGTCACAGACCTGTTGGTTTTTAACACAGATTTGTGGTCTGTGCTTCCAAGAAGAAGTAAGTGCATTTATTTGCCATGAAAAGTTAAAATCTGACTCATAAATCTCATTCCTTTAGTTGTAGAACAAATTTTATGTCATTTTGCATGAATGACGTACTGACCCATTTTATAAAGTAATTTATGTGAAAGACAGGCACAAAAATCATTCTTTATCTGAGACTCTCCAGAAATTATAATGCAATGTGATATCACCATTGTCATAACAATTTTTAATTTTTTTGCAGTATCTGCTTGCACATAGTTTTTCCAATGGAGGTTACCACTGAACATTCTATTCCCTTGGAGATTCTTGATGACCTTGGCAGGTATACCAGTTGTACTGTGTATGCTGTTACAAGATAATGGTGGTCTTGAATACATTTTCAGTGAAACATATTAATAAATGCACTTCATGGTGCAGGGTTCAGCTGGTGAAGAAATTCCTTGTTATACAGAACATGAAGTTTCACCACTGTGTTAATAAAACTCCCACCATCTCTCCTGAGCTGTCTCATTCCAGCTCACTTCTTCACCACCTACTTGTAGGTCTGTTATATGTTCTGTTTAATAATAACTCATAATAAACAAAATTCTGTTTGCCAATGTGCTGAAATGTACAAGAGAAAATTTATTAGTAAGTAACTTGTTTCTTGCATGCATGTGTGTGTGTCCGTATGTGAACACTTACAGTATATAAGGTGTGGGGTTATTATGACGGTGTTGCTGATGATTAAAGTTATGTGGTATTTTATGCTATGCTGATGGCTAAATATGTAGTTTACTCACCATATTTAAAGTGCTGCTGGCAGTGATTTCCTATGGTTGGCAGATGTGTGTCACACATGAAAACATATTGTCATTGTACATTGAAATTGTGTTGGTAAAGTGAAAATTTGTTGCAAAAGTTCTGGGAAATTGTGATTTCACAATTCAGTGCTTATTATTCTTTCAGCAAAAATGCCCCCCCAAACAATACACAGAATTTTTTACATTGCCATGCAGAAAAAAGTGTAGGTTTTTCTTAGTCAGGTATTCAGAAAATGGGGTCAGAATTTGTATAACACATTGTTGTGAATTTACGATCTTAGAAAAAAAATGGGCTTAGTAATTTGATTTGTGCTCATAACACACCACTTGCTAATGTCACACAGTGGAAAATAATGGATTAATGTGGGATTCTCTGCAGACCAGCATGCTCTGTTTTAAGAATTCATGTATCCACTGAGTTGAAATATATTTTCAATGCTAAACAGAATGAGTGTTGTGTTGACCTGTCCTTCTTGCACACCAAGAAATCACCACTTCACAAAATTAAGTCTTGCTTCACAGTCTGTTTTGTAGATTTTCTAAACCATAGTTGTCAGTTGTCACGTCAAATGGATACAGTACAGGCTCGTCTGCTGCATGTTTCGTACTGTCTAGAATGGAGCTTGGTGTTCAGAAATGTTTCAGATATTTCTAGATTGCTTCCATATTTACAGAACACTTCCTGTAACTTCTATATTCTGTACATATGTGTCACAGAAACTGCGTCTGGCAGATGACTCATGGATTCTGCAGTAAGGAGTGGGGAATTTAAATGGTCTTTGAGAAAATGAGTATAACATGCCACATAGTCTGGTAGAAGTGTATGAGCATTCCAGAGGTACCTGCAGCCTCCTACTTACCTGCCCTGATGATGGTAGCAGTAGGTTTCTCTAAAACATTCGTACTCTTTTAACAGACTGTATAATATCACATCCCAACAGACAACAGTCTTCTTAGTCACTGCCATGAGAACCTTAGTTATCAGTTTATAGGTCAAACAGAGGTTTTTAACCTTTATTTATGTGCCTTCATTATTTGTTTTGCAGTCGTTTTATCATCAATGTTCCTGTAGAAGAAAGAAAAGATTTGGTGAGGATTTGTTTTCAAATTGAACTTGCACATTGGTACTATCTTGACTTCTATTGTGCTGATGACAAATCGGAAAGTAAGCTTAAACCATGTGGTATGAAAGAATTTACTGCACACATGTTTCAGGTATGTTATGCATTGTAGGAAATATCTCTTTTTATAGCCTATTTATTTGCTTGTGAAGTGAAGGTGAAAACAATTTAGAAAAACACTGCAACAGGGTGGGGTGTGTGGGAATTGCCAGCTGTAGTTGTCTGCTTGTTTTGCTAGTTCATTTACCATATTTCCCGTCCCATAAGACGCACCGTGATTTTTTTGTTAGAAATTTTAGAAAAAAATAATGATTTATTTTAATTTTAATAATTTATTGGAAGAAAACAGGATTGTTACATACCAAAATTAGCAACCATAATATAATTTACTCATCATAGAAACCCAGAAAATAGTCGTCACTGCCACTAAAATCATCTTCTTGGTTGTTTTCACTCGCTGCGTCACTTTCTTCATATAAAATGTCATCTTCACTTCCATCTAGTGCATTGTTAATGCCACATTTTTTTAAAGACTTTACAACAGTCTCACTTTTAACTCGCTGCCAGGAATTTTTCACCCACTCACAAACATTAGAAATCGAAGGCCGTTTCACTCTTCCTGCCGGTGTAACGTGATGAGTTGGTGCCTCAGTCCACTTGCCCATTCCTCATGCATAAATCCCTTGAACGGTTTATTAACTGAAACGTCCAGAGGCTGTAATTGACTAGTTAATCCTCCAGAAATTACTGTGAGATGCGTCTTCAGTTTAGTGGCAAGTCTTTTTGTTGACTCTGTTACATGTGCCTTGAACTGATTGCACGCTAATAAAGGTGGTTTTTTAAGAAGACCACCTGGATGCTTGGACCGCACTTTCTTTAACCACAGCTTCATTCCTTCTCCATCCATCCATCCATCCTTTAGAATGAACATGAATGTAAATCCTATGTGGAATTACATCTTTAGACAACGTTTTTCTTTTAAAGATTAATAAAGATGGAAGCTTTGTGCCATCAACACAGCATGCAAGAACAACATTGTAACGCATCTTCTCATTACCAGAAGTCGTTATCATAATTTTCTTAGCACCTTTAACATCCACTGTTTTATTCGATGGAACATCAAATGTCAGAGGTACCTCATCCATGCTCCCTAATTGTCCTATCTCAAAACACAGCTTCTTTCTCATGTTTATGACATATTTATGGAATTCTGTGATCTTTCTTTCGTACTCACGGGGCAGTTTTTGCGCTATTGTAGTTTTAGTACACATACACAGGCAATTTCTTCTCATAAATCTTTCACACCACGAAGTTGTTCCAGCAAAATCAGTAATAGACATTTCAATGGCTAATCTTCTCACTTCAATTAAAATCATTTTCATTGAAACAACATTTCCATTCTTCCTGTGATATATTATCCAGTTCTTAACATATTCTTCAAGTTTTGGCCATTTAGGAGCACATGAACGTAAAGTTTCTTTACTCTTATCTGCTTTGATTAAATCTTTCCTTTTCTTCCTCCATTCTCTTATCATCTTCTCTGTTGGAGGTGAGCCAAAACACCTTTCAGCTGCCCGGTTTCCATGTTTTTCAGCATAATTTACAACTTCAATTTTAAATGCAATACTGTAAGATAATCGTCTCTCTTTTGATCCCATGAGGGTTTTCTATGATTTTAAACTTTAAATTTAACACTGTTCACTGTGTGTAAAAACGTAAATACACACAAAACAGATGTACTTTAAGGAACGTGTAACGCACTTGAATTACACTTGACCACACTTTGCTACTGCAGCAGCATAAATACCCGGAATCACATGTGATGCAATGTGTACGTTATGGTAAATCCCCAGATAAGAAGGTAAGCCTTTCACAAGCAGTGATGCCAGATCTCATGATTTGGAAGTAAATTTCACTATCTCACGATAAAGATGTTGTATAATAGATGTATGGGTATTTACATATTCTTGATAACTAAACTTAAAAATTTGGTGACACTGCACTGCTTATGGCAGAGAGGTACTGTAAAACTGGCAGTGACAAATGATGCCTTTGGATGATGGCTGCTTTGAACTCCATGTTGTGTTCTACTGTTGTATTGGGTGGGGCATAAAGATCTCCCACATTTTGAAGAGGTATAAAAAATGAAAGACGCTATCTAGAAAAAAGTTGTGTATATTTCTGAAAAGTACATAAAAAACAGTTTTTTAAATGGGGTTTAAAAATCATATCAGACATATGGCGATTGTGCCGGCCACCCCACATAAAGGCATAAAGATCTCCCACATTTCGAGATCTTTATGCCTCTAGGCCTTTATGTGGGGTGGCCGGCACAGTAGAGCCCAACCTACCGATGAGACCTAACCCATCTCTCTACCCCCACTACAGCCCGCACAGTGTCCCTCGAAATGTGGGAGATCTTTATGCCTCTGTGCCTCTAGGCTTTTATGTGGGGTGGCTGGCACGATCGCCATATGTCTGATATGATTTTTAAAACCCATTAAAAAACTGTTTTAGATACTTTTCAGAAATATATACAATTATTTTCTAGATAGCTTCTTTCATTTTTTATACCTCTTCAAAATGTGGGAGATTTTATGCCCCACCCTGTATTTCCCAAAGGTAAAGCTTCACAAGAAATAGAATGATTTATGGTACAATACTTTGAATTAATATCACATTATTTTAACTTTAAAGATATGTTGTTGTAATGAATGGATATGAACATTTTAATGATGAGCATGTTGCTAGAGTATAATATTCAACCTCTGGTAGCATAGCACTCTGATCTTCCCATACAACATATGCACTTTGGTCTGATTGGTGCTCTAATGACTGAAGTTCCTTGTTTTTGATTTCTGTCCAGCTCTGTATTGGCTTATAGTATTCATGCCATTCTTCTAGATAGCTGTGCGGACTAGTTTGATCAGTATGGTTGGAATTATTCTTTGCTATAATTCTGTTATGTCTTTTGTCTTAATAGTGTGTGTTTGTCCATTTTGAATGTCATTCAGCACATACCATTCCTGAAACCACACTCAAAAAACCTTGAATCAATATTGGAACAATGGAGAGAATATAAGCAGGCTGTACCCACTTATGGTGCCATATTACTCAATGAAGATCTTTCACAAGTTCTTTTGGTCCAGAGCTATTGGGCCAGGTCATCATGGGGTTTCCCTAAAGGCAAAGTTAATGAGGAGGAAGATCCAATACGATGTGCTGCCAGAGAGGTATTTATATTTGTGGTATTGTCTTTAGCATAAGCATGTGTTACTGTGGGAAATAAATATTCATGTTAATAGTTGAGGTGCATGCATACACAGATTTTTTAATACTTAAAATACATTATTAAAACAATTTTAGAAATTGTCTTTTGGCTACCCCTTTTGGATTTCAGCAAATATTATTCTGTTGATGTCTATTTATTTATTTATTGTATAAGTAAATAACCAACGAGATGCAGCTTTTGATTTACTTGGTTTATTGTCACTCTACATGTTTCGGACACGGTTCGTGTCCATCTTCAGGAGTAATACACAA
>Ga0209629_10003625_pt1 | contig 11137 bp, 9 predicted proteins | sample TergutCu122P5_FD_187286 | JGI IMG/M metagenome (GOLD analysis project Ga0209629, IMG submission 187286) | Cubitermes ugandensis P5 segment gut microbial communities from Kakamega Forest, Kenya - Cu122 P5 (SPAdes) (version 2) | ecosystem: Host-associated > Arthropoda: Insects > Digestive system >...
GTAATCAGTAAGTGTGTAACAGCTGTCAAAGTTTCAAACTTCACTTGCCATTATCTTGGAAACCGTTCAACTTTGGACATAGGTGTTTTGGGTTATATTGGTATAGTTTAACATAAGGAACACCTCCCGAAGTTTGGTCCGTTCCGCCTGTGACACCCTGTATATGGAGTACATGTGAAATAAAAACATCTAAATACAAGTCGTTAAAAAAACAGATGTATGCCTAAGCTTAACTCCATAAGATGCACAGTCAAGGTAACCAATATGTCAAAAATCCTAAGATATTGTGTTGTAATCTGGAAGGCCTACTTACATTTCAATTCAGATTCATTACATATAAATCACATTTTAATGAACATATGTTTTACATATGCTGGAGTTTACTGGTAAGGGTATATTTCAGTATATCATGTTGACCTACTTTATACATAAATATCTCTCATGCATTCTTCTTTGAATGTCCAAATTAGAACATTACAAATATAACTACAGATCCTGAATGATATAAGATACTAACATTATTAAGGATGACAATGCTGTCCACTGTCTGAAGGTAATGCACTTGGTGTGTGACCAGCAGCCGGGTTGTGCCCTGCAGGAAGTTACAGATGCACTCATCAAACAGATGGCACCCCACATGGGCATCCACTGCAGAAAGTGGGTCGTCCAATATGTATATACCAGCTTGCTTATAAACAGCCCTAAGAGTAAAGACGTATAATATTGAGGAACTTTAGTCTTTTTGCATTTAGTTTACTCTCAATTTCAAACTGCAACTCTTCCCCACTCAGTATCTTCTGGTACAGTAACTTTTTTCATATTATCATATATATACTTACAATAGCTGTATGTGTCCATATACAAAAAATGGACACAAGATGGAGATTTTGTACCTTGTTGTTGCAGTAAATGACCTATTTGAACAGCAAGAGTGGAAGAAATGTTGACATTATGACACCCAAATAAACTGCTAGAACATATGTTCTCGATTATGAAATTAACATGAGGATGGACAGTTTGATATAATTCATGTGAACCAAAAATCACGTATAAATTACGGAACTCACACAGTAGTCACTGTGCTCTGATCTGTCTATCCCTAACTTTGCACAGAAAATATATTTAAAAAAAAAACAGGAAATACTTGGGGAATTGATCAAACACCTAATGTAGTTCTTCATACAAACTGTCCTTTGTACCATCACTTTTATCCTCAGTGAGACATCCACATTCAGAACAATAATATCATACCAGCATCTGCTTAGTATTCTATACCAGATCCTGTAACTAATAAACTCCACTCTCTTAACCGGTGTTATGAATGCTCATGTGATACTTAGGAAATTGATCAAATATGTGTTGTAGTTCCTTACAGGAAGTTTCCTTTGTATTATCATATTTATCCTCAGTGGGACATGGACATTCACAAAAATACTATCAAATCAGCAACTTCTTGGTATTACATACAAGATCCCACATCCAACAAACTCTACCACCTTAATTATTGTTATAATTCCTTTATGTACGAAAAATCCAGCCCCTAATTCATAACTCTCTTTATGGTTTCCGTAAGATAATACACAACCCTTGTTCTATCTGACCTCCTCTACTCCTACTAAGTTTAAGTTTCACTTCGCTAATTTTCTTGCAATAGTTTTCAGTGAACCTGACACATACAGACTTCTCATGTTTCATGTTCCAATATCTCATGTCCACTTTCTTTTGCTTACATTTTCCAAAAACTCTCTCCTAGTCCAAGGCCCTTGGTAACACTTTACAACATGGCGGCTTTTATTGCAGGAAGTTGTTGACACCCTACTAGCTTTCTGCCACTAGGTGCCATAGTAGTGATGCCTTCTAAGTCAGGGAGGTTTGCACCCACAACCCTCTGTACTGCTTCTCAAAGGATATTTACTGTTGTGTGTGTGTTAAGTGTTATCCTTGAACTTCCAGTGGTTAATTTAAAGGAACAATACATTTTCACTAAGTTTTGCATCAAGATCAGAAAAATTCATCAAAAATGTATGAAATACTCAAAAAAGCTATTGGTGAATGCAAGACTTTTGGGTGTTCTTTTCAATTCAAATATGGGGTAACTTTGTTTGAAAATAGTGGGTGTTCAGGTCATCCCACCAAAGGCTGCACACATAAAAACCATTAATGCTCACAAAATACCACTGTGGAGATTGTTGGCAGGTTAGGCCTCTTGTATGGAACATGCTAGTGAATTCCAAAAGAGGACTTGAACAAATGGTGAACCTCTGTGCAGTTTGTGGCTCAGATGCTCAATGACGAGCAGAAGCAGCAGTGTGTGTCTGTGTGTCAGGAATTTCTGGATTAAGTCAATCAGAACTTCCTCTTGAGGATCATAAAAGGAGATGAAACCTGTGTTTCCTGCTACAACCCAGAAACCAAACATCAGTTCTGTCAATGGTGAAATTCACACTCTTTGCATCAAAACAAAGCCTAGAAAGTCATATCAACAATCAAGCACATGTTGGTGATCTTTTTTGACCATGAGGGCATTGTTCATCAGGAATTTGTTTGTCCTAACCAAACAGCTAACCAGTATCACTGCCAGGAGACTGTTCAACATCTGAGGAAGCAAGTCCACTGCCAATATCTGGAATAATGGCCAAACCAGACTCGTTGATTCACCATAAGAATGTCCCAGCAAACACTGATTTGTCAGTGCAGCAATTTTTGGCCACTAAAAACATGTCTGTGGCACTCCCCCTTCCTTACTCACCTGATATGACACCTTGTAATTTCTCTTGTTTGTGTGACTCATATCACAGCTACGCGGGTGTCCTTTCTAGATTTTGCTGAAATTCATGAACAACTACTGACTCTCCACAAGCAATTCCAAGAAGCCAATTCTAGCAGTACTTCCAGCAGTGGCAGAACTGCTGGACCTCTTGCATAAACATGAACTACTTTGAAAGGAAGAATAAATATTAAAAATGAAAGCATATGTTTAGTTATCAGCTCAGTCTGGTAACTTCTGGGTATGTTCTTGTACAAAATAAAGAATTTTACTCGAATAAGAAACACAAGAACCTGTGACGATATTCAAAATAGTTTTTTCAGGAATAGTGACCAACAAATGTAACCACACCTTGCCAGGTTGATTCTTGCCCTCTGACCACCACTGAGTGTGACACCTCTCTCCCCAACAATGGTCCTGTCTCCATGGGGTAACAGCCGTAAGTCTTGTTCAAGAGCACAGACCCTCACAACTTGTCTGTATCGGCTCCTGTCCATGGGCTGTCCAAAGAGGATGTTCTGTTGCACAGACCCTGTGAACAGCCATGGCTCCTGTGATGCATATGATACTGTTCCTCCCACCATGATGGTACCACTGCTGATGGGCAGTTCCTTCAGGATGGCATGGAGGAGTGATGTCTGCAACAGTAATACACAGACATTCCAACGTCAGCTCTATATATAAATGCGTCAGCACTACTTATACTGTTCCCTTCCTGCAACTGTAACTTACCTTCCCTGACCCTACAGGGCCAATGACAGCCACAAGTCCACCAGGCTTCACATCAAGGCTTACACTGGTCAGAGTGTTGTCAGGGAAGTCCTCAGTCCACTTGGCTGTTACACTGGCAACCCTGATACCTTCTTTATATGCAGTGGCATCCATACATGTAGCATTCTCTGTTGCATATGTATTCATTCTCAGAACACCACTCCTTGCTCTATCCATCTTGTACCCACACGTAACAGAGGAGAATTTACCTCTAGCTGTGACTGTTGTCATCATACCATCTTTAGTAAAACCATATGCAGTGGCCACTTCATCATAAAGAAGAAATTTCTGTGGAGATAAAATTAATTGGTATTGCAAGTCAGACATATGTATCACTTCTACACATCTTACAGCATGACAACACTGCTGTTTCACATGAAAGGTGTATCTTATTTGGTTCTTAAAACTGCAGGTCCTTAGAAATTATCTTAATATGAATGAGTCTATATATACATGTTAAGAGAATTATGTCAGAAAGTTTCACCAGTTACTGAAATGCCACATTCTGATCCAATAAGGCTGAAACATGTTCAAATGATTCATCAATACACTTTTATTATAAGCTACTGACACTAATTTCTATGAATATTTATAGAATGCACTACATTCACTTCTAAAACAGGAACATTAAGGCATATGACACAAAGTCTGGCAGTAGTGGTAGTAATATTAGTAGCAGAAGCGGTATCATGGCGCTTTCAGTGGTAATAACAGACAAGAAGCAAGCTGGCAAGGAGAGTGTACATGTGTTATAACAGCAACAGCTGCAGTGCAATGGCAATGGCCACAGCAGTGATGGTCTCCCGATCCCCCCTCCCCTCTCCTCCCACCTCTGCCACCACCACCACCATAATTAGCTACTTAACACGTTTTTGTGTATGTTCAGTCTACTTCCTCCATTTCATCACGAAGTCCTGCTAATGCTACAACACCATTTTCAGAATGAAAATAACTTGTTCCCAAATGGGAAACAAGCTTGGAACAAGTGGCAACACCATGAAAACATTCTACCCACCTCACCTAACAAGTTACCAAACTTCACATTTATTTCATGAAAATACAAACTGTGTATGCAATGTACAAGTTAGGAAAAACAAACCTGGATTCTCTTTACAGAAACAGCTGCTTCTGAGACACGTGCTATTGAGCGAGGAAACTGATCAGTCATGGCCTTGTTTGCAATATTCACAAATCCAGTTATCACAAACATCTAGGAAAAATGGAAAAATTATACACACATTTTATTTGACCACTGTATATAAATTATGGCTATCAGAATTACAAACATGAGCCCTGCAATAAGGCAGATGAGAAAGAACAGATCCTACCAACACAAAAACATCACATTATGTTTCTGGCATATTACAATTCCACACAAGGAGTGAAATATGGCAGTGAAATATACTTCATGCAATTTATACCAAAGAAGCTAGAAGTTAACTTTCAATACTGAATGTCTGTGTTATGACAGATAACAGTGCAATGCATACATCACGGCAACTGTTGCCCAAATCAGGCTACAATGCCTTGCACTCTTTGCATCTAGAACTGATTGAGTTATTGTTGTTGCAATCACGAATGTCAATGTATATACACTAACCTCTAGTATGTCAGCCATGATGTAAAATCTCTGCTATTCCTCTTGCCATATAACAATATCATCGTACATTCTCCACTTCTACAGTACAGATTATGGTCCTTCGTTTTAACAAATTATTGTAGAATTCCTTTAATCCAGATGCCAATACTCTGGAAATCCTGATACTCCTGCAGCTGGACAAGGTGTATAAGTGGTTTACAGTAATGCATTCCAAATGAAAACCAGTAAGTGAGCCTGTGACAATCGAGAAAGCTAAGTCTTTTTATGATGAAATAAAAGTAACTGATAAATGCATATTTTCTAATGGATTGCTGCATAGTATGAAACAAATGCCTGTCACAAATTTGGAAAGTATACTTAATGTTTAATAATCTGGAATATTTAATAGTTCGGCACCTGTCCAGTCCTTCCAGTGCCAGATTAAAGGAATTCTACTGCACTGCTTGACAAAGTTCATAGGGTAATTATATTCAGGATATCTTTCTTTCTTTCTTGATGCAATAGCGAATTTTTATCACAAATGCACGGTACGTCAGTCACGATCACATACAGATGGAACATGGCCCGCGTTTACCATAGGAACAATTCAATCAAAACAGCAAGAGTGACGAAAATTTATAGTCCAACTAATGCACACATGCCTCACAGGTCATACTATGCAGCCATAACACTGACATCGTCTGTAAGACCTCCATGTATCCACATTGAACTGAGTGTGTAATTTTAGCTAAGTGCTGGCTGTGGCTCCCTGATGATGGTTTCCTTGTAAACCGAAACATGTTGAAGCAGCCACCTCAATTTTAAGTTGTTTTAATAACTCTACGTTTTTAACGTTGTGTGCATTAGTTGGACTATAAATTGTTCGATATCTTTGATGCATGGTGTAACCATGAAGCAAGAGTGACGCTTTTATGACATGGTTTCAGCAACAAATCCATTACATGCCCCACTGCTGCATAAATCTTTCTCAACAGACAAAATTTTGCAGTCAACACTACTGGTTTGTATACAAGTTTATCTCACCTTCTCAGCTGTGATCTTGTTTCCAAGTAGAGCATATGATACAATAGAAATAAATATGACAATCTTTGTTGAAAACTTCCCAAACGATACGAGCAAACCACGTACAAAGACTGCAGCTCTAACTGTTTGAATTTCACGTCTGTAAGAAAATTATTTTAAATGAGTTAGGCATCAGAATAGATGACTTCAGTATGTATCAAAGCTTACTTATATCTGTTACTTACATCTGAACTGAGTAACTGCATTTAAGCACATTATCACTAAAATATTAAGATAAGGTTCTTCTGCTGGACTAGACAGTGTTTATGTCTTGCCAAGGGTGTGGGTCATTTGTCACAACATGGTGCATTCTAGTGTTGCAAATGGAGGAAATGCCGTTGAGATACCCAGCGTGGCTGCAAATAGAGTGAATACGTAGCTGCACACACCTGACAAGAGATGACCCTCCAGCTTCAGGACTGGAGAGGAAGCTAACAAATCCTCACCATAAAAAGTCACCATGCTACAAAATATTAAAGAGGACCACAGACTTGGAACTTCAAACATTAGTCACCTCTACAGGTACGTTTCTTTGCAAAACAGGAAGTGTTTTACAAAACCAGTATTTTATGCTTTTGACTAAAAAAGTTGACAAATTTTTTGGATAAGAGTATCAACAGTACATATATAGTGAATGGTGCAAAACATTCCACACATATTATTTACCATATCATACAGCAAGTTTATGGGGAAGCAATAGCAACTAGAATGAGATTCTTGTGTAGGATAAACAATTTCAAGTAGAGATGACATTAAATGTAACAGATGGTGCTCCCACAACGCAAGTTCATAAACTCAAACACTGGAAACATATCAGCAATGAGCAGCAAATAAATACAAAATTTGTTCAGACACAGCTTTTGGGAACAAATTCTAATATCCCAAATAAAGGCACATAAAATGTCGCAAGTCAAAGGTCAAAATGATACATTCCTCTTCCACAATATCAAAGGAACTGCCCAATAAAAATCTGTCCCTACACAAAAGTTTGGTTCTTTATTACAACAATGTGTTACCCTACACAGCTCTCTTCATACAGCAATTTTTGGTCAAAAGTTAACAAACTTGTGAACATATCAGTGGATATAATGGATTTATAAAAGGTGGAAAATTTCTTGCCTGGACACATAGACTGTTAGCTGTCAAAGGACTCTGTTGTTAGTTGTACCTGCAATTCTGTTGTGACATTCATTCAATATGATGTCCTAACTCAGCTGAATCCATTCAAATTTTGAATCCCTCAAAGACAAGTGTGCCTAAGATTATACATACCAAATTTCATACCTGTTAACTTACCAGCTCGTAATTAAGATCAATAAATTACAGAGACAGGCATGACTGTTCTGATTCAATGTCAGATTAAAGAAAGACATATTACAAGAATGACTACTTCAGACCTCCTTTCACTCACATAGTTCAAGACCTTGGGATGACACTTAAATATTCAAAAAGGTAACATTACCAGAAGAAGGTCATGGCTGTTTCATGAGATTGATTTTTGGTCTGTCACTATGTCCATGGCTGTCAGGCTTGTTGCTGTATTTGGTATGGAAGAATACCTGCAGTGTCATCATTTGGAGAAAATGCTACAAGACTGAAAGGAACTTACTTGCGAGCCAGAGAGATAAGATGAGCAAATAGTTTCTCCCAAGCATACATTTTGATAACCTGGATGCCAACTATTATTTCATTCATAAATCTGACACGCTCATCTGTTCTTCTGGCTGTTCGAAGGCGATACGTAGACAGCATCTTTCCAAAATATGCTGATAGAGACAATAAGGCATAATTAACAACCAAATGCAAGTACCATCAATACCAGCTGTGTATACACAGCACCTCAGCATGAATACTGCTTCCTAGATTAAAGGCAGTATTCGTGTTATAGGATCCTGTGTTCCAACCTTGTAAGTTTACAAGTTTTAGCTTATGAATACTATGCAGGATAATGGTCTCCCTATACAACATGCACATCACAAAAACTGTAATTCATAAGACAGCCCCTCCTCTTGTTCAAACTTGCTTTTAAATTCTGCACATACTTGTCAGATGTTTAGTGTTACACATGTCACCCAAAGGAAGAACACGGACTATCTGAATTAAGAGATGGGTGATGAGAGTGAGGCTGTCATGGTGGTGAAAGTTCATCCTGTTATCTTCCAGGTTAGAGGCAAACAATGCATTGCACATTTATTTATGAGGCAAAATGATAGCTAGCCCTCAGTTACAAGCAGTTCGAAGCCATTTGTATACAACAGAATGATGAATAAGTGTAGTACACATATCTCAAGTCCTTGCTGTCCATCATCAAACACACAACAGAGGTCCATTGAAGAAAACTTCAATGAGGGATTGACAGTCATTGCTCTAGAAACCTTTATGATTTGAATACCCTGTGAGCATCCACAAAGGATAGAATAGCCTCAGTGACTAATTCCTAAAATGCATGGGCACAAAATGAAGTAGTCATAATTTACCATGGGGTGCAAGGGCACCTGACAACAGTAAACCTTCAACCCAATGTAACCATTTGCGTTTGAAGATCTCATTCAAATAAATTCTTCAACCATGAGGGGACATTCTGATACATGAAGGGAGCAGTCTGAGTTCATAACATTCAGGTGTATATCACAGTGAATTATTCTCACAAGAATCTAGAGATAGTTCATCATGAAAATATGAAAAGGACAGGTGTTTACTGAGGTGTGCTTGTTATTAGCTCAACAGGCAAACAGTTATAGTGACCAACAGATGTACCATCTGATTCCTAAAACAGTTAACTGGACAGCTAGACAGTGGTAATAAAATAAAAGTTCAGGTGCAACCAACAAAAAAAATCAGATTCTGTGAACCCCACCCATATCTCAAAGAGGTCTCCCCTACTATACTGAGCTAGACAGGCATACCAAACATACAAATGCACATAGGTGGTGAGCATGTACAAGGTTATGATGTCACAAAGTTTTGTAGGTGGTTTACCAATGTTTTACAGAAACCTTTGTTTCCATCTTTACAGTAGTGACCTGCAAATGGACGCAACAGTTACCTATGAAATAACCTACAAAACCTCATGGTGTTAAAACCCAGAACAGTATTATCTTAACACATTGCGGACCGGTGACGCAGATTTGCGTCTTTACATTACAACTGTGCAAGACAGATGACGCAAATCTGCGTTTTTAACACGCGTTTGGTTTCCACGCACTATACACTTAATAACGCAATACATGGAGCATTTCTCCGAATGGTCCTGCTGACGGATGTTTATAGAAACGCGACCTCACTCCGAGTTAATGGTCTGTGATAAATATAGAGAACAAACAACACTTTATTTTCCTCTGTTGCTCTGCTCTGCATTTAGTCAGCGTTCAGGTTTCAATCACTTTACACCCATGACGGAAAGAGGTAATTCTTACACGGAAAAATATCTTACAGAAGATGAAATTTCAGCGCAATTGTTGGCGGACACATTATCTGATGTTCCTGATGATGCTGATAGTGACAGTTACTCTTCTATTATTGGAAATAGGCAAAACAAAATTGTGCATCCTTTACCAAGTTACAGTGACAGTGAACAAAGTGACGACGATGAAACACTAGATTCGGCGGTTTTCACATGGGTAAAAACAGATAAAACACCAGATATTTAGGGCCATTTACCAGAAACCCAGGGGTGAAACAAATTCCCTCTGACCCAACGAAAGTATCACAAGTAACAGGACTCTTTCTTGGAGACACATTCTTTGATATGTTGTGTGAGGAAACGAATCGATATTACTTACAAAATCAGGAAAAGTATGTTACTGGTCCTAAGGGGTTGAAATGGTCAGATGTCACTGTAGCAGAAATGAAAAAAATTTTTTCAATAAAAAAGAAGTGAAACTTGGTACATCTGCAAGTTCTGCTTAGTGCCACTCCACAAGGGGGAATGTTTCCAGAGGTATCACACCTTCAAGCACTACTAGGGTCTTTGATGAGTATTTCCTGAAAATTTCAGTTCACAAAAGTAGTTAGCGAATTTGTTATAAATTTTTAAAAAACACAGTATAAAAGTTGATTCAAGTTGTTTAGACCCCGGGAACGTGCATTTAAACAATTTAAATGCCCCCATCCTCAATGTGTTAAAATCCTTAATTATAGCACATTAATATCTGTTGGCTCCTGCTGTTTATTATGTATGTTGGCAATATATGTTCACTGTATCCAGCTGTGTTTGGGTCTGTAATGTCTGGAGATGACCCCGTTCCTGTTATAATTCTCAGAAGATTGTATAGAAATGTTTTAATTCCAAATGTTGTATCCAAATTTTCAACTACCCTCTTCACATACTGTCATAATCAGCTTTGTTTGTATGGTTTAGTTTTTATCCCTTCTTTGCTTGTTTGTAGTCCAATTTTTGTATCAAATATTTATGTATTAATAGAATTTGTATGATGAGGAACAGTGAAATAGAATCACATCTGAAATATATCTTGCCCCTTCCAGCCATGGAAACATGAACGAGAGGTTGCTTACCATGGCACAGATAAAGTGATCCTGATCAAAACAAATGATCCCAAGTCCTGGCTGAATAAAGTGAAGAATGTGATTAATGTGGTAGATGAGGAGTTAGGATATGTGGAACTTGGAAACTTTAACAACAGTCAGGTGGTACCTATATTTGAATTATAATCTTGTCTGTTCCAGAAATAATGCTAGTTTTTTTTAACATGAAAGCTAGTACACAGCATTGTAGTTCTCAAAATTGCCAATTATGAAGATTTTGTGTTTCATGCAACTTGCTTATGAACCAATTCACATTGTAGAAAATCCCCTGATAGTATGTATGCTGTTTCTGCACCCATGTTGGTGTTAAGGATTAAATTTTCATTCGCATTCTTTGCTGCAGGGCTTGAAGAATGTCCAGTTGGGTTGTGTACCTAGTATGTTTTGTCATA
>Ga0209629_10003628_pt1 | contig 11135 bp, 9 predicted proteins | sample TergutCu122P5_FD_187286 | JGI IMG/M metagenome (GOLD analysis project Ga0209629, IMG submission 187286) | Cubitermes ugandensis P5 segment gut microbial communities from Kakamega Forest, Kenya - Cu122 P5 (SPAdes) (version 2) | ecosystem: Host-associated > Arthropoda: Insects > Digestive system >...
CGTAATTTTCATGCTAAAAAGGCGTCTGAAAACCTGTTTTTATGCAATCAAAAATTAATATTTATTCATTTTGTTGTGTTAATTTTGCCCATAATGTTCCGTATAAACCACATTGTTGAATTATTAATAATATTTAACAATAAATATTTTTCACTTATGACATTTAGTATTATCTTTGTCGCTTCAAATCAATCGAAACAGTTACTTATATAAGTAACTGTTTTTTTATTTGTCATTTTTCAAATATCACTATGGATTATTGTCTTTTTTATCATATCTTTTTATCATATCTTTGCCAACAATTTACAAACTGTATAATAAGTAAGCAGGACAACATGAAAACTACTTTGAATATAAAACTCAGGAAATTACGAAATCAGTCCGGCAAAAGTGTATTGACATTGCAGATTATCAGGAATCGTATGACAAGAATCATTTCCACTTCCTGTATATTGTCGCCTGCCGAATGGGATGAAAACAGGCAGGAGTTAATAATATCGAAAGACGCCAGCCCAGCCCGTCAAAAAGCGCTTGCCGAAATTAAACGGAAACTGAAAAAAGACTTACTGTTTATCCAAAAGACTTCAGAATTGCTGGCAGAGCAGCAGAGCGATTATTCGGCGCATGATTTGGCAGAACTCTTCCGCAAGTGGCAAAGCGGCTATTTGTTTTGTGAAAACCTCTTCAGAAAAGTCGAACAGTTAAAGGATGACATGCGCTTCGGCACAGCGCATGCTTACCGCTGCGCAGGAATCTGTTTCCTCAAATTTCTTAAAAACAAGGATGTTTGCATCGAAAAAGTGAATGGAGCCTTAATAAAGAATTTTGAGCGTTACCTGCAATCGAAGAATAAGAGCAAAAACACGATTTCGTGTTATATGCGTTCGCTTCGCTCTGTTTACAATCAGATAAAAGAAGAAAATATATTGTTAAATCATAGAATAACAAAATACAAACCTTTTTCAAACGTTTTCATGGGAATTGCCAAGACAAAGAAAAGGGCAATCGATGCCGAGAGTATCACCCGATTGGCGCAAATGGATGTAAACGAAGAAGAAAGATTTGCCATCGACTTGTTTATGTTCAGTTTTTTTACTCATGGAATGTCTTTTTCGGATATGGCAAACCTGAAGAAGGAAAATATAGAAGGGAAAGTTATCCGCTACAACCGCAAAAAAACAGGACAGCCCATTGTAATTGAAATGGAAGCCTGCATGGAAAAAATTATCAAAAGCTGCGCCGATGCTGATTCAGATTATGTATTTCCTATACTTAGAGGAACGACAGACGAATTAACCAGGAGGAAAAGGATCAACTCCGCTTTGGCGGCTTACAATAGCAATCTGAATAAATTGGCTATTTCTGCCGGCATCAGGGGAGGGCTGACAAGCCATGTTGCCCGCCATACGTGGGCGTCGCTTGCGGCGCAGGAAGGTATTCCCATCACCACCATCAGTCGTGGGCTGGGGCATGAAACGGAAAGAACCACGAGGATTTATATTTCGGAACTTGATATGTCTGATGTGGGGCGCGCCAACCGCCAAGTCCTATCAAGAATAGGAAAAACAACTTAGCCCACATTGCAGCCCAGCAAGTCACAAATCTCGGTAAATCGGCAATTTGTTTTAACAATTCGGATTCAGACATGTTTTACTTCCCAATAACCGCCTTTATTACCTCCTTGACGCTCCAGAAAACCTTTAGCTTTAAGCTTGGAAATATTAACTCTTATATTATCGGCTGTTATGTTTACAATCTTCGATAATTCATTAGATGTTATAAATGGATTATTGATAATATTTTCAAGAATTTTTTGCTCACTTTTGGAAAGTTTTTTTGTGATATTATCATAATTTTCTTGTGTTATTCTTGTGTTGTTTTATGTGATTATACTGTGTTGTTTCTGTGCTGTTTTCTCCGACACTTCTCCGACACTTCTCCGACACTTTTCTCCGACTTTTGTAGAATTATTATCTGTAATCTGTTCTATTTCTGTAATTTTCTTGTATTGGTTCTGTATCTTTTCCGCTTCATCTTCCATTGCTTTAACCGCCTCTAAATCCGCGTTCATCACCGTAACTTTGAAAGCGCTGATTTCTTTAAAATCAAATACCGGCGCTTTTGGGGAGAATGCTACCGGACAAACTGCAAAAAAGTTTGAACAATTCAACTCATATTAAAAATAATTATTACTTTTGCGATTTTATAAATTAAATAATTATCATCAACAAAACAAATTTTACGAAATGAAAAAATTAGCTTTATTTTGCCTGATCTTTGCAAGTCTTTATGGATGCAGCAGCGTACCTATTACCGGTCGTCGCCAACTGAATCTGGTTTCTGACGAGGAAGTATTAACTCTGAGTTTGCAACAATACGACGATTACATCAAAACCGCAAAGAAATCGACTGATAAGAATGCGACAGCATTGGTAACCAAAGTAGGCAGTAAAATTGCCGCCGCCGTGCAGGAGTATTATAAATCGGTAGGTCAAGAATCTCAATTGTCGGGCTATTCATGGGAATTTAATCTGATAGACGATCCGCAGGTAAATGCGTTTTGTATGCCGGGCGGGAAAATTGTAGTTTACACCGGTATTTTGCCGGTTACCCAGGATGAAACAGGTTTAGCTGTAGTATTGGGGCATGAAGTGGCTCATGCAGTAGCCAAACATGCCAATGAGCGAATGTCGCAACAAATGGCTGCTCAAGGTCTTGCTACCGGTGTTGGCATTTTGCTTGGTAATACCTCATCTACCGTTCAGTCCATCGGGCAAACGGTGTTTGGTTTGGGCGCCCAATATGGAGTATTGTTGCCTTTTAGCCGTAAGCAGGAATCAGAAGCCGACCATTTGGGGCTTATTTTTATGGCAAAGGCAGGATATACGCCGGAAGCGGCTTTGTCTTTCTGGCAAAGAATGGCTCAGCAAGGAAGTTCTGTTCCTGAATTGCTTAGCGACCACCCTGCGGATAATACCCGTATTGCCGCTATTCAGAAAGAAATACCGGAAGCGATGCAATACTACACCGGAAACAAAGTAAATACGACAACAACTCCGGTTAAAAACGCCAATACCATTAAACGTAAATAACCGTTGCGTTTTATTGGCAGGATTGCTTGGATTGCATTCTTGAAACAGCGCCCAGATAGCCGCCATGATGCCGTTTGGCATATTCGGTTGCCGTAAAGCCAATGCGCTTCATGGTTTCTACGACCAATAAGTCGCCGATAACTGTCATGACGGTAGTAGAAGTGGTCGGCGTCAAGCCCAAAGCGCAAACCTCCGGAGGGTTTCCGGTTAGCAGGCATATATCCGCGCTTTTTGCCAGTTCGCTTGTTTCGTTGCTTGTTATAACAATGAAGCGGATATCGGGAATCAGTTGGCGGGCTAATCCGACTAATTCGATAATCTCTCTTGTTTTTCCCGAGTTGGAAATCAACAGCATCAGGTCGTTTTCTCGAAGAATGCCCAAATCGCCGTGTTGCGCTTCGCTCGGGTGCAGGAAGCAGGCAGGGGTTCCCGTCGAACTGAATGTAGTGGCAATGGTGGATGCTACCTGACCGGCTTTCCCCATTCCGCTGCAAACCAATTTTCCGTTTTTATGATGTACTTGCGAAACAATCAAATCAATCGCTCTGTCATATCCGTCAGATAGCGGAATTTGCTGAATTGCCCGTATTTCTTTTTCAATAATTTCTTTTAACGAATTAGTCATTCTCTTGATTTATTAATGCTGCAAAGATATTTATTTCTATTTTTGTACGCTAAAAATATAACAAAATATGCAATTTTCAACGTTTACATTAACCAATGGACTTCGAATTATCCATCTGCCTTCCAATTCGCCCGTTTCTTACAGTGGTTTTGTAGTTCATGCCGGAACGCGCGACGAACAATCGGGGCAATATGGATTGGCGCATTTTGTAGAACATACCTTATTCAAAGGCACTGAAAAACGGAAAGCCCGGCATATTCTGAACCGGATGGAAGCGGTGGGCGGCGAATTGAACGCTTATACGACTAAGGAAGAAACATTTTTATACACGGTTTGTTTGCAGGAAGATATAGAAAGGGCAATTGAGTTGCTTTCCGATTTGATATATCATTCTCAATTTCCTGAAGTTGAAATCGAAAAAGAACGACAGGTAGTGATAGATGAAATTCATTCGTATGAAGATTCGCCTTCCGAACTTATTTTTGATGAATTTGAGAATAGAATTTTTGCAGAGAGCGACTTGGGACATGCCATACTGGGAGATGAAGAAAGTCTTCAAGGCTTCACGTCCGCCACTTGCAGGGATTTCGTAAGAGCGCATTACCATCCGGAAAATATGATTTTCTTTTTCCATGGGAAGACGCCTTTTGCAAAAATCCGGCGATATGTGGAGAAATATTCGCCTGCATCTTTCACTGCCGTTCCGAATAGGAAGTCTCATCATTGCTCATCGAAATCGTTATTTGTTGAAACCATTATACAAAATAAGAACCTGCATCAGACGCATGTCGTAATCGGTGGAAAAGCATACAGTATTTTCGATGATAAACGAATGGGTTTATTGCTATTAACCAATATCTTAGGCGGTCAGGGAATGAATAGCCGGCTCAACGTGAGTTTGCGCGAAAAATACGGTTTGGTTTATACGGTGGAGTCTGAAGTTGTTTCCTATACCGATACGGGCGTGTTTACGATCTATTTCGGATGCGATTCCGATTCGAAAGACCAATGCCTGCATTTAACGCTGAAAGAATTGAAACGGCTGAGAGATAAGCGTCTGTCGGGTTCGCAGCTTGCGTCTGCCGTCAAACAGTGGAAAGGACAATTGGGAATAGGAAACGAAAACAAAGAATCGGTCGCTCTGCGTCTGGGCAAGAATTTTCTACATTTCAACCGGTACGACTCATTGCAACAAACCTGTCAAAAAATTGAAGCGCTCACGGCAGAAGAACTATTGGAAACAGCCAACGAAATATTTGATGAAAGCCGGCTGATGACTTTGATTTATCAATAGGGTACTTCAGTTATTTTTTATCTTTTTGTTCTATATTTTTTGATGATGGAGTGGGGGAGGCGATAGAAGTTTTTTTGAAATTAAAATTACTTCCACTATATATACCATTGTTAACTGTTCCATTGAAACTGTCAAACACATAATTAGTTATATTTGTTGTTTTTATAAATTCTTTACCTGTCACGGAATATACATTATTTTGATAAGTAACCAACACGGAATAACTGCCTTCTAATTTTACTGTTTGTCTTTTTATTACAAATTCAACGACCCCTGTCATATCATCATTAATGGTCATAGTTAGAGTTCCTTTACCGCCATTATAACCCTTTTCATTATAATTTCCTTTCCATACTCCTACAATATCATCTAACTTAACATTGTTTGCAGCGATTACTTTTATTTCAGCTATATCAGGGGCATAATCAGTCTGCCAACCGCCACAAAACTCTATCTTGTTTTCGCCTTGTTGCAATTGAACAACAACATCCTTATGTCCCCATTTCCAATTGGTCGAAGGGAAATAAAGATTCTGAATTTCATCATTCACCTTTAAAATTCCACAACGTATATCGGATTTATATTTAATACTTAATTTGGCTGTTGTTGTATTATCTTTATTAATAAAAAAACGAAAACCGCTTTTTGCATCAATACTGCTTATATATCCATTACTATTATCCGCTTTGCCATAAGTGATAAAATTTGAAGTATTGAAAGTATTGTATGTTTTCGATTTATCAGACCAAGTACTAAAATATTTGTAAGCGCTTCCTATGCAGATTGCAATAATAAGAATTGTCACCCAAATATAACCATTCTTTTTCTTTATCTTTTTCTTCTCCGAGGTAACATTCTCCTTTGTTGATAATTCTTTTATTGGAGCATTCTTCTTATCATCAACTATGCTTTCGCTGTTTGTCTTTTTATCAGTATTAACCTTACTATCAGGAGTATTTTCTACACCATACTGGTTAGCCGCATTTCGATGCCCCAGCCGCTCTCTTAAACTGCCTCTTTTTTCCATGTATAAATAATTTGTATTTATTTTTTATCCACAACCGTTACAAAATTCTTTATATTTAGCCACTTCGACCATGTCTATATCCAAGTCTGTAAATTTTACAGGTATCTTCGTTTTCAATGAGTTTTCGTAGCGTTCTACAAGATATGTTATTAATTTAACTGTGTCTGAACTGTCGGAATCTTTACAATAAGTGTGAATTATAACTTTAGCAAGTATTTCAACATCCTCTTTGTTTTTGGCATACTCAAATACATTGTTGGGGTTTCCGATAGCTGAAAATCTATTGCGAGAAATCTCAAAAATGGAATTTCCCTGTTCTTCTGAGGCATCGAAGAAATCAATATAATATTGCAGAGCAATATGATTTTCGTCTTTTTCTTCCAACATTTCAAACAATCTCTCCAAATCCGATTCGTTTCTTTCCTTTCCTTCGCTCTTAAACCCTGCATTTATGAGTTCAGCAATCATAAATACATTTTGTTCATCTTCCGGCGCTTCGTAAAATAAATATTCTATGAGCGCTTTTAATAGATTGCCATCAACGAAAGTTGCCGTATTATTGTCGATGTTTGTTTTTTTAAGGAAACGGGTAACGGCGATATCCAGCTCTTCTGCCGAGTGTTCCTGTGTCAAACATTTAAGCAGATACTTGTATAAACTAAATAGATTATAATATGGAAATACTTTCCCGCTTTTAGTAGTTAGAGTTCCTTCAATTATATCGTCATCATCCCAAAAACCTTCATATATTGAACCTGTTTCAAAAAATTCAGATCTGCCTTTACCAATTCGCTTGCCATTAGAATAATCGCCGGTATCCAAGCGCTTGTATGTTGAAGAATAGTATGAACCTATACCGTTTAAACGACCGTTTTCATCGAAACTGCCTTCTTCATAATTTCCACTTGAATAAGTCCATTTTCCTCTTTTGAAAATGTTGTCTACAAAAAAACCGTCCTGTTTTTGACCTGTGAGGACAAAGGATCCATCCTGATTTTTTGTGCGAAAAGTGCGAACGCCTCTACCGTTAAATCCTTTATTATCCCATTCTCCTTCATAAAAATAGTTTTCAAATTCGATTTTTCCGGCGCCTGTGCGAATGCCATTATCATAATCACCGGAATCTGTACGTTTATTTTTGACGGAATAATATGTGCCAACCCCCTGCAGTTTGCCATTGACGAAATTTCCTTCTTCCCAATCGCCATCTTTATATAATATAATGCCTTTTCCGTTTGGTTTGCCGTCTTTGGTTTCTCCTTTGTAGATGTCGCCTTTTTCAGGGTAATCCTGTAAGGCAGTAAGATAAGGCTCCCATATTTCTGGTCCTTTTTTATCATCAATCGGCGGTAATGTTCCTTTCAACAAAATTCCGCAAGCTATACAATATTTTGCTTTCTTTGAGTTTTTATGTTCGCTATGATGTGATTGCAGTTCGGCAATTTGTTGTAGTGTGAGTTCATTTACTAAACAATTGCCACAATTGATACAAAACTTTGCTTCATCTATATTGTTTGCTTGACAGTTTGGTTGTTTGCAATACATCATACCTGATTAAATGAATTTTATTTTTGCTTTTTTTGTGATTTGCCATTTAGCATTTTCATTGTTGAATCTTGCTTCGCCCTTTTCAATTTCAAGATCGGAAGGCGAATCGCTAAGAATTTGTTTTTCGCAGCCTTCTATAAATTCAGGCGCAGCTAATACGCGGCGGTATGCGTTGCGATAGACTGTGAACGATGCTGTATTTTGGGACAACAAAGAAAGTTCAAAAACAGAATAATCGTTTGGTTGTTCAGTTACTCTGTTGAAAATTCCGTCTATGATATTGGCAGCAAAGCGTTTGTTTGATTTGGGAAGTTCCGAACCTTCTGTCTTTGGCGCTGTTTCGGTGTTTCGCTGTTCGAGTTCACGGATTTTGTTGATTAACCGTTGATTTTCGGTGCGAAGTTTGGCATTTTCGGCTTCCCATTGTTTGATAAATTGCATAAGTTTTTTGTTTTCGAGTTTAAGTTCTTCGTATGGAACTATAGTATCTTCTTTTTTTTCATCTACAAAATAGTCGGTATTTTTTGTGTTTGAGTTGAATCTTTGAGTTAGATAGCTTTTTATTTCCTTTCTGAAATAGTATATCAAAGCGACTGCCAAACCGATAAAACACAGCCAAAAAATCCAAATCGCAAAAGGATATTTTGTTTTGGCAGGTTGTGCTGTATCCGTATCTGTACTTACATTTGTCTCTGTATTATTAACAACAGTTTGCACAGTATCAGGCATTGATTGTTCCACAGCTTGTGTCGTTTCTGTTTGGATTTTTTGTTCCTGAGGTGATTCGCCTTTCGGCGTAAAAAGATTTTCGGGGATTTGTTTTTGTAAATCCTTTTTCAGCGAGTTTGTTGCATTTGCCAAATATCCTTTGAAACCGTTGCCATCGGTACTTGGTTTGCCGGTTGGTAAATCGAGCAAATAACTGATAAGTTGATTTTTATTCCAATTCTGCTTAAATCCCTTTTTTTTGTTGTTAATATTATCCGCAAGCAATTTTGCTTTTGGGAAATCTTTAATTATCTTTTTTATTTCTTCGTATTTCGGGGCTTTATTTAACGAATTGATATTGATTTTAGATTTTTGTCTGGTGGTGTAATCTTTTTTAAATTTATCGCCTATTTCGCCGCTTTTTTGAGCTATTTTTTTGTCTATAAAAGCAACCACACGTTTGCAATTCACATAATCTACCCATTTTTCATACTCCGCTTGCGATACCGTATTCTGTGCGACACTTACTGCGCCGCACAGTATGATACCGACAGATGCCAACAAAATTTTGACTTTCATACAACTATACTAATTTAACATTTGCTTTCTGAATGATTTTCCATTTGCCATCGCTCAAAATTGCTTTTCCTTCAACAACATGTAAATTGACAGGATTGTCGCTCAATGTTTGCTTGTCACAGCCTTCCAAGTATTCCGGAGCAGCCAGTATCGTGGCATACGCTCCTTTGTAAACCGTGAAAGTTGCCGAGTTAGGCGGGGACACAGTAAGTTCAAAAATCGGAGTTCCCGATAGTTGCTCCGACACTTTATTAAAGAAACCGTCAATGATATTGAGGGCATACAATTTTTTAACCTGTACGGAGGGCGCCGGCGTTTCGTTAATTCTTGGAATGTTGTCGGCTATTTGCGAACGAATGCCGGCAGGGGTTTGTATCGGTCTTTCCGCAGGTTTTTGTTCGATTTTTTCTATGCGATTGTTCAAATAATCGATTTTTCTCAATAACTCCTGCAATTCCGGTTTTCTACCTGATTGCATAGCGATTCCAACATATCGATTAACTCTATTATTCAACCATTGCTGTAAACGACCGTTACCATCGTCGATATTGTTTTCGTCAGTAATAATGTCAATTACAGTATTTCTTAGATTCCGCCTGTCGAGGACAACAAATACAAAAAGCGCAATGAGAAGCGCTGCAAGAACAATTACTGCAATTATCAGAAAAAATATCTGCTCTGAAACAGATTGTTCTATTGCTTTTTCCTGTGATTGCTGCAACGTGGTTTCCTGTGTTTTTGCCATGGCTACCATTTGAGGAATAACTTTTACAGAATCCTGAGATACCGGTTTTATTGAATCATGCAAAGCTTTTGACTTTGCATCCTGCTGCAAAACAAGTTGCACATTGGAAACGGAATCTCTTTCTGCAAAGCACATTCCCACAGTCAACAAAAATGTAATTAAAAAAAATATTATCTTTTTCATATTCAAATTAAATTAGAGTTTATTATTACTTATTGCTAATGCCAAGTCGTGCAAAACGCCAATTAATGGATAGAAAAACAGTGTTTCTTCCACATCTTGGTTTTTGTTATCAACTTTTTTCAGAGAGGCGCTTAAAGATTGCATAAGGTTTGTTTTGTTTTGACAAAAAGTTTTTACTGCCGAAACTATATTTTCGTCTGCGCCTAAATCATTGACAAAGAAATCGTCATTCTTTTTGCTTGCAGTGAAAATAAACTCAATGTAATCTGCTACCGATTGCACGATCTCATTCTTTATCTGCTCATCATTAATAATGTCTTGATATGTTTTCTCAATCAAAGAAGTGGCGGTTAAATCGTTACCAAGCACAGTAAATTTAATGCTTTTAATCTTTTTAGGCGTTTCAATTTTTTCCGTTTCGTTTCTAATGCTTAAACAATACTTTATACTTCCTTTACTCGTGGCTATTTTAGGTTCATTTCCAAAAATAATTTCTAACTGATTGCCATCATTTCCATTATATACGCCATTGAAAATCATTTGTGCAAAGTCGCCAATTGAATCATTTTTAGGTGACAATATTCGTAAGGTTCTTGCGCCATTTCCGCTAAAACCAAGTTTTAGCGGTCGCTTAACATTGTTAGCCTTCATTGTTTTTGCTACATAATAAAGAATAGCGCCATAAAATAAAATGAACACATATTTCATTTTTTCATTTTGTCCCAGCTTTTTCAGAAAATTCAAAGCATCGTTTCCATTTGCTTTTTTGTTGTTTACCAATGAAAAAAGAAATGCGATAATATCAGGTGAATGTTTTCTACTCTCAACCTGTTTGAGAGCTAAAATCAATTCTTCCAAATTATTTGATTTCATTACATTCAAAAACTCGTTGTAATATTGTTTCACAAATCCGTTACTATCGGAATTGTAACCGAAACCATCGCCAAACACAGCATTAGAAGCAAATCGAAAAGACATCAGCATTTTTGGATTACCTTCCTCTAACACATATACATCTGTAGTACCGCCGCCAACATCAACAGTAACAATTTCGGTTGTTTCGCCGTGTTCAGAACTGTAGTAGTAGTAAGGCGCTGTAGATTCGGAAATTGCCATCATATCTCCAATGTTCTCGACTACTTCTTCATTGCCATCTTTTTTTACTGTGTTACCGAAATATTTAGCAAACAATTCTTCCCAATAAGATTGAAAAGTGTCGTACCTGTTTTTACTCATACTTGCGGGATATGACCATATCACTTTTGTCTGAATCAGATCACCGTTATTAATCACCACTTTATTTCGTAACAGAATAAAGATATTTTCCAAATACA
>Ga0209629_10003629_pt1 | contig 11132 bp, 10 predicted proteins | sample TergutCu122P5_FD_187286 | JGI IMG/M metagenome (GOLD analysis project Ga0209629, IMG submission 187286) | Cubitermes ugandensis P5 segment gut microbial communities from Kakamega Forest, Kenya - Cu122 P5 (SPAdes) (version 2) | ecosystem: Host-associated > Arthropoda: Insects > Digestive system...
CCACTTCCATCTCCCCCTTTATCTTTCCTTCGATAACTTGTTTTAGAAGGCAGTTTCTGCGTAAGATGTGTCCATCCAGCTAGCCTTCCGTCTTCTTATTTCGTGTAGGATATTCCTCTGCTCATTGACTCTAAGTAACACTTCTTCATTTCTCACATGATCGGTCCAACTGATTTTCTCCATCCTTCTCCAGCACCACATTTCGAAACTTTCCATTTATTTCTGATCTGCTGCCCGAAGCGTCCATGTTTCAGCACCATAAAAAGCCATGCTCCAAATGTAGAATTTTATTAGTTTCTTCCTCAAATTTAAGTCCAATTTGCTTAACATAATTTAAAATTTGCATTTGTTTATTTATCGTATAAGTATGAAATATTTTAACGCACGTACACGGAACACATAAAAATCTTTAAATGAATTCATATCTTTACTTGCCCACACAAAGGTACACAAAAGAAACCTCTGTAACAAGGAAATATAGTAACATAAATTAAACAAATCCACAGTATGGACATCTGTTAGGGGTCTTGCCTTCGAACGCCGGACTTCAGGCTAGAAGTCAGCATGCATCAGGAAGGCCTCCTAGATCAAGTTGTTCCGTGGTTTTCCTCTGCCCCACATCAAACTCCAAGTTGGAAACTAAAATCCACTTTACACTGCATTTTTCTCGTGCTGCCCTCCCCAAAAAAACTGATTTCAAATTTTTCACCAGAACCCAGCCCTCCCCATGTTATCAAAATTTCCACATAATGCAACCCTCCAAATACGAAATTTAAAAATAATCTCCCATCCCCCATCCCAAGCTGTATTTCTTTCATCAGCTGCGTAACCCAACAGTCCATTTCCCATCAATTTACTGTCTTCACGTCTTAGAGCTTCACCTCCCTTACAGCCTAAATTTGCCAGCAGGACGAGCGGGCATTTCGTGAGTATTAGTTTTATCTTCACACGCAACTGCTCGTTCTTCTTTTTAAGTGTTATTTAAAGACGCTGTCTGTTTTTAAAATTGTATAGTGTCGATGATAGACGAATGTGCATGAAGCATTTGTAGAACGATATTGGCTATGGGAAAAACAAGTTAATTGGAGAAAACCCGGTAACGCTGTCACACTGTCCGCAAAAAATCCTACATAGAGTGACCTGGAATTGAATTCGGTCCTGTTCAGTGAAAGGCTGGCGACTAAAACCTAAGCCATGGACTGGCTCTGCGTGGTAACTGAAACACATCAATACACGGTACGTCCTCTGACAACCTGAGTGGTTATTTGTCTTGGGTTACCTTAGAAACCTGTTCTTTTGGAACGCCTCTATTGACCAGTTTACGCTAAACTTAACGTGATCACGCCTCAGACGAGTGCTTCTGTACGAAAGACATAATATTCAATTGAATTTAGCGCTTTATAGCCTATTTTCGTTTTTACGATTAGAGTGTGGACAAGAAAGTCTCTGTTCCTATCATTTTCTTACCGCAATAACTGTTTTGATGTGGAAACGCAATTTGAAAACACAGCTTTAACGCAACACACGATTCGCCCGCAGTGAATAACATTTCGCTTTATCTCCCCTCCTGTGTGCTATGGAAGGTACTTCCAATTAGAGCACAATGCACCAGTTTAATGATAAAATTAAGGTAACGTACGGTAATAGAATTAAGTGTTTTATATTTATTTAGGTTTATACAGGGAGTTTTCTTAACTCGGGACTGAGCAAGACTGAACAGCACACTACAGGCGGCGTCACCTCTCGCTATGCAACAACAGTGCCTCACGGTCTATGGCGATCAGGCCAGCGCTCGCAATAAAAAGAAGCCCCCTGTAGAATACAGATTGTTGATGTACACTAGGAATGGATTCCGTTTTAAGCTTGAACTCCCTGTATCTCAGCCGGTACAGTGACTAGCTACAGACTCAACCACGGATGATGCAGGGTTCGATTCCCAACACGAATAGAGATGTTGCCTTTCTCCACGGCTTCCAGCCTCGTTCTTATACCGGACGAAGGGCTCTTTGCTTGAATAGAGAGGGAAATGAGATAAAAACTCCCTTCCAGCTTGTTTCGAAATTAAAAATGTGTGGAGCCGTACCTCCATTAGTCATGTTGTAGGCTACCAAGCAGAAGAAGAGCTTTATTTAATTTTACGATCTGTAGCTCAGAGTATCTACTGTCGAATGACAGGGTAATGAAATTGAATGGATATGAAAGAAATCGTTTGTCGCTTAGCTTAAAGTGTCTGGAACTGAGTTATCCAGTACTGCGAATATTCAAATGGTTAGCAGTGAAGACATCTCAGGCAGCATAGAATTGTTGGTTGGTTGATGAAATGACATGTTCGGCATTGTATTAAACAATCATCAAATTGTGTAGAGAGTAAATGTAATTAATTGCAATAACAAATTATGGCACCCAAAACCATAATTATTCTTCACACAACTTTCTATAGCCAGACAATGGCTTAACACAAAAGCCGAAACATGTGGCTGTATTAATTTACTAACTAACAAACCTTGTAGTGCTGAGAGCGCTCCACCATATTATCCCAGAACTTGGATCCGAGATATGAATTCAGGACCTCCTAATTCCAAAGTAGGTGTGCGAACCCATCAGTTTCATCCGTTTTTTTCTCTCCGTCAGATTATTGTGGAAATTCTGCTCTTGTTGCAGGTACGTAGCTCACCTCTGGAGACGGGGCAAGAGACGCTTGCTAAAGAAGTACCGACTGTACAAATATAGACGGCAGCAGCTGAGAGAACAGAAGCAGGCGGAGGACGGGGCCACTACACCGGTGATGGGGGCCATCACGTTGCACCAGTACAGGGGCACCAATGGAAGCGGTAAGATGGAATTTTATCTCTTAATGTACGACGCCGTGTACTTTGGTAAATAAATACCGTCTCCGAGGAAGCTACAGCCTTCATCTTCAGAGCAGAAGGTAATGTTTCGAACATAAGTTTTTCCTCTATCTTCAGGGTAGAAATCAATGTTTTGGCGGACCGTAATTGTTGCTTATTGGTGACGTATTTGTTGTTTCAGAGTATTATTTTGCGTACGACTACCGGGTAGAAGCAGCAGCTTCCTCGAATTATCTGCTACCTTCATTATCAAGATAAAAGAAATATTCTCATGCTGAAAATGGAGACAGGAAATTCCTCGAAAACTCCGGTACTTATGTACCAAACTACACGGCGTCACATTTCAAAAGACGGAAGTCTTTACACTCATCGTGGTGACAACTTCAGACAAGTCAAAGAACCTAAATTTTAGCCTTACATTTTCTTAGCCCCTCCCAGTTTACAGGGTCATAGTATCCAATAATTATGGTCTGTTTTTGGTAGATGCATTTCACATTTCGGTCATTACAGTGAATGTCACAAGGACGGAAGACTTGGATTCGATTCCCGACAAGGCCTAAATTGCTCTTTTCCCCCACCACATTCAGCCTATCATTCGCTTATATTATTGACACATTCCTCCGACCTTTCATTTAAGATCCATTTTAATTTTATCCTCCCAACCGTTTTTCCGTTCACTTCTCCCAGCCGAAACGTTGTAGACATTTGTCATCTCCCCATGCTTGTCCCGTCTCACGCCCCCTCACTTGTGGTCACTTGGCTCGCTCTGCCTGTGGCCACATTTGCATATGGACCCTGTTTGCGCGTTGTCTCTGCTCCCTATCTGCATATATCTACATACACATAACAACCAATCTGCCAGCCCATAATCCCATAATCCTGTTCACACCATTACACTAAACAGCCATCCATAATCACGAAAGATCTTAGTACGTCCACATGTGCTCGATGAATTGTTGGTCAGTTCACCGATCTGCACTGCTTTGTCTGAAATTGCTGCCTCCTTTCTTGGCTCATCACCCTGATCCTTCTACCGTTTGTGGCCCGATCCAAGGACAAGGTACAAAAATTCGCTAATAAACTTGACCACTTTTCTGTCTGTCCGTCTATGACAGCTGTAGAGTCGCAAGATGGGGTCTTTTGTACTACTGAAAAAATTACAAAACCCTGCGTTGCCAAAAAGCGGATGCGCGTAGGCGAAAGCCCCTGGAAATTTATTTCATATACTTAAGCAAAAAGAAAATTTACTGTATCTATAAACCATATTGCGCAATGCCTGTTTTTTATGTTTTTTACAAAAATTGTGCCGATTTCATAATTTTATCTTTTTCGCGTTTTTTTTCATAAAACATGCGGTAAAATTTAAACAACGACACCATCGTTTAAAGGTTAGTATTGGAGATTTTCGCTGAAATTTTTACAGTCAAACTCTGGTGAAAATCCGACAGTAGTATCGATAGATTTAAATTAAAGCCTACACTCATTTCACGGGCACATCGCAAAAGTAAACGACTCGCGCAATTTGTTTGATGTTTATCCAACCAAAAATATTTCACACAAAGATGCTAGAAGGACCTGCAACACACCCTTCCTGGCCGGTACGGTTTTCCCATACGTCGTACGAGGCCTGTCCGGAGAATATCCAGCCATTTTGAATATCTCGAGAACCGGTTGCGTGGCCTTGATGTAACTAGGCAGCCAGTCAGAGGAGAACTTAGTGTGCAATCCGTGAACAGTCACTATCCCATGGGGCTAGTCAGTCGGAAGTGAGACGCCGTTGACCGAGCTTGTGTACTGTGTGACCGTCGCATTCACAGATCTCCTCAATTTCAACGGCAATTTAGCTTTGGGGAAAACCAGAAGTCGCAGGGAGCCAAATCTGGGCTGTAAGGGTGCTGACAGGTCTCGGTGATGCGATGTTTTGCCAAAAAGCCTGCACGAGAGCTGTAGAATGGGCAAGCGCATTGGATGTAGATTCGCTTATTTGCTCGATCCGTCATTGTGAATGCGACGGTCACGCAGTACACAAGCTCAGTCAACGGCGTCTTACTGCCGACTTACTAGACTCACGGGAGAGTGACTGTTCACGGATGCGCAGTAAGGTCTTCTCTAACTGGCTGCCAAGTTACATCAAGGCCACGCGAACGGTTCTCGAGATATTCAAAATGGATGGATACTTACAGGACATGATTCGTAAAATTTTCATGGGGATTAAATAGCGGCGATGGATGGTGTCATACCTTTAATACCATGCGTACGTTTCCTAAATTGTTAATGTAATTAACTGCTTCAACAGCTAAGGGTTGTTTAACCAGCACTGTAGCCTTCAGTACTCTCGCCTGATCCTGATGTTACAATAAAGTCAAATTGGTTCACAGTAGGAGGCAGAAATTAGTTTGCGGCAAACAGCTGACAGGGAATTTAAAAAAAAAACCTCTCTGAAAGAAGACTCTGTATGAAGAATATTGGTGTTGCGATGGGTTCAGAAGGTTTTAGATTGGAGTTTTTTCACAATCACGTACATTTCGTTGTAAAACGAATCAATCACGAAAGCCATTTTCTTCTCCTCAAGGCTTCCCCACTCTGAAGTCAAAACCATTCAAACACCTCTGTTCTGCGCCCAAATCTTCACGCGTTATTTTAGTTCCTGGTTTTTCTGCAATCTTCACGTGCGTGAATTCTCAGCCCTGTCTCTACTCACGTTATGTATCAACTGGTGAAGTGCGCCGGTCGTCACTGCTCAAACTGCAGTGGCGGAAAGTTTCGACGTCTACACATTTTGTGTTTTGTCTCACGCATTTATCCTGTAGGTACGCGGTGACGCAGTTGGCTGAGGCACAGGGCTGCAAGCTGGAAGGTCGCGGGTTCGATTCCGGGTGGGGCCACTGGAATTTTTTATTGACATAAATCTTCTGGTTGCACTATGACAATGGGGTCGGAGCAGCCTCTAACAGAAATGAATACCAGGAAAGGGTAAAGGCGGCCGGTGTGTAGGGCTGACAATCTTACCACCTTCATGCACCGACTGTGTTGAACTCTGGGCGCCTCAAACTCCTGGAACCCTCCGGTCCTGTCCAGACCTGTAATGGGTTTGCTTGAACTTTGCATAGTTATCCTGGAATGAGAAACAGACGAAATCGTCACTTAAAACTTCGTGAATTAAAATAATTTAAATGACAAAAAAAATCATTCCTTACCTCACAGAAAGTCCCCTATGTGCATTACAAAGACCAAAGGGTTAGTGTTGTTTAGGGAAATAATCGCCATTTTCCTTTCCTTACTGTGTTAAAACTTTTGTTACATATATTAAGCAACCTTTAAAGGTTAGTATCGATATTCGTTAGGTGCTGTCCGTGGCCACCTGCATCACCACCTGCACCACCACCACCACCACCACCACCATCACCACCATCACCACGGCTGTCACACAGTCAATCCTACCAGAGATGTGGCTTCTTCCACCTGTGTAGTGACTTCGTACCCAGACGTCCCTCCTGCGACTGTTGTAACGACAGCCACAAACGATGCAAGCGTAAATGGTGGGGGGATTCAATCAGGTGCCCCCAGAGCAAGCCCAGAGGTCACGGATATTGACCCTACTGCGAGCCCGAAGCGACCTACGGGGGGGCTGCTGCGGGTACCTTCTGTGTCCAACGGCTGTAGCGAATCGACAGGCGGTAATGAGGTGAGTTGCGACGCTATGCTGAAATCTTTACGCTTAACGGAATATAAGAGTGCGAATGAATTAAAAGAAGGGTTTTTTTATTTGTGCCTCTCACTGTATATTGTTAGGAAAATAAATCGAATAACAGATGCACTGGCCACAGTGAACATTTGGGTTCCACAAAATTAGGGTGTTTCTTGACTAGCTGACAACATCTTAGCTTCTCAGGGAGGATTCTGTTCTGTGGAGTTGGATAGTTAGTCATTCAATCAGTCATTTAGTAATCTGTTTAGCTGAAGGTATAAATTTGTCTTATTTCTGTTACTTAGCCTAGTTCGTAACTTTCGACTAAAATAAATGCTACCTTTTTCAGGGCGGAAGTCAGAATCTGCTGAGTCCGACAGGGAACAGCAATCAGCAGAGGAGACCCAGCAGTGTCATGTTCAGTGACGTCGTACTCTTCCACGGTGGAGGGACCAATGGCAACGGCGACACGACGAGGAACTTCTGTTCCACCGAGAAGATGACACAGACTGGCGACGACGCCCCGTGGCCGGTACATGGCACTGCGGCAGCGGGTCAACAGGTCCCGCCTCAGCAACAGGTACTGCAACAAGTGGAGGAACGACAGGGACAGGTGGCTGGCTGTTGTTGGCACGGTCATGAACTGTCTGGTAGCGGGATTTGAGCTCCTCACAGCAGTACTGTTGAAGATTGGTGTCTTGTGTGATGTTACGCTGTGTCGATCGTTTAATATTTCCTGAAGTTTCGGACGATAATAGAAAATTTCTTCTTGGACTGCTAGACCTTGAAGATGGAGGCAGCACGATCCTTCGAAATTTCGGTAAATACTCCCCCAACGACACGGCGTCACATCCAAGGAGACTTGAATCCTCAGCCACACAATTCCAAAAGATTCTACGAGTTTTCTGGCGAAATTTGGATCCATTAATATGTCGATATACTCTGCTCTATTGACTTAGTCCAGCTACGCTAAGCAGCAAATTTAAGTAAGACTCCTTACTCTGGCCGTTAATCAGATGGATACACAGAATTTTTATATCGCTGGACTCAGCACCGAAATAATTTTTAACGCTGTGCAAAAACGATGTTTTCCGCACTACAGCGAGTAGCCTGGCGATAAAATTACTCCCTGCAAAACCATTTTCTGATAGACTGTGGCTTGAGAAAAGAATAAAATAGTGGTAATGTCTAAAGGGTAAATGGAAATATTACTGAAGAAGTGTAGCCGAGGCTAACACTTGTACAATGAAATACCTTAGTGACGCTTCTGCATTGTACATATTTTTGACATTGGACATTAAAGGGATAAAAGATATTAGATTGATTTCCAGTCCAATTCATGCTCCTAGTCACGAATTGGAGGATACAGATACTAATATACCCCCTACTAAGGTAATTAATAGGAGGACTTTTGTTGAGTTGCTGGGCATTAGAGAAGAGAGTTTAAACCTGCACTTTCACACTTTTTTTTTTTCGTAATCGGTTTTGAAAGAACACATTTCTTGTGACTTAGAAGGTGCTATTAACTTCGCGTTCTTCACCAGTGATTTTCCTTTTTAATATTGTAAGATACATAATCAATACAACAGACTTCGCTTTCCGAAAGACTCAGGACATTTCTAGACCAGCTGAGCTCGTGTCAGCTTTTCAGTGAGAACTCATTTTAATGCAGTTAATTAAGTAGATCTGCATAACCGTCAATTTCAAAATTCAGCGCAGAAGCGGTTTCTTCTTATACATATTTTCGTGGTTTTCATGATTCCTTGGAGAAAAACACCCGGGAAGTACCTCACGTTAAGCTATGGTCACTTTAAAGTCGTTATACATTAAAACATTTCAATTTTCGACAGTCTGTTAACTGAGCTAGTAGTGACAGCGGCTTTAAATAAAACAACATTAAAACATGAAGCATAACGCAGTTCAGACATATCAGCAATTACAGCAGAATCTCGATGTTCGTGATCAGTTGTGTTTAACAGTAACGAACATCTAAATCACGAACATTAGAGACAATTCTCAAATTAACGCCTATTGGGTTCCAAGAACTTGTAAAGCATCAGTGATAAAATTATTAAATTACTTCAAAAATTAAAAAATAATATATGAACGTTTATTTTAACAGGGCACAAACATTTTTTGGAACTGCGTTAAATGATTACGTGAAGGCAGGGGCGCACAAGACACTACCCGCACCCTGAATTTAAGGAGCACTAACTAAATGACCCCATCTAATTAAAAAGCGTGACTGAGCTAACAGTGACCCAGCAGCCGCGTAGTCTGTTCCCGATTCGTCGGAACCAGTCACGAAACGTCGAAAAATTGTTATTAAAATTGGTAACTGCGAAATTTGGAAATCCCTAACATCGGATCTCACAAGATTCAGATTTCATTGTAAGTGTGATATATCCATGTACTGTCTGCTGCAGATGGTGGAGTGTTCCGGGGTTGGGGGGAACATGTTGGGTACTGAAGCCATGACCTGCCAGGAGCTGTTGGCTCTAAGTGGGGCCATCAGTGCAGCTCTGCCAACCGGCCAGCTGGGGCTGGGGTCGTTCTTCACTTCACTCAGCAAAGGAGGTAAGTTTGTGTCACAGCAGCTGGCGCGCACCCAAAAAGGGGGCTGCCGAGCTTCAGACCCCCTTCCCCCTTCAAATCTAAATTTAAAAAAAAAACATATTTTGTAGACACGATTATATCAACGGTTTTACGTGATTTACACTCCAACGAAAATCAGCCACTGAAATCGGATGTGGACTATTAATCTCTAATATTGAAAGTTAACATTAAGCACTGGGGTGTCTCAGATAATCCTGAAAAACCAAGAAGGTTATACCTTGTGATTTTAATTAGGTAAGTAAGTTATGGGTCATGTAGTAGTCATTTGGGATACTGCTTCTATGACACAAATTTTAAAACCAAACATAAATTATAAATGACCTCACGGTCAGCCCCCTCAACTCACACCTCCCCCCCACCAGTGAAATATCTGGGGTGATCGCCTGTGTCGTAGCACCATTTATTGTGCGCTCCGTTCCCCAAGAAATGTTCCAGTTTGCACCTTCCCTATTCAGTCAAAATTTGGGGGTGATGTTTTCCCTCATTGGCTGTAGTTCCGAACAATGGATAAACTGAACAGCAGGTAAAGGTAGAGCAATCCCTAAAACAGGTTTGGACAGGCCCTGAGTTTTCCAGAAGGGTGAGGCTCCCAGATTTTACGACAATCGGCACATGAAGTTGATAAGGTTGTCAGTCCTAGGCGCCGAAAGCCTTTACCCCCCAGGAGATATTCCTGGTACTCATTTCTGTTAGAAGCTGAGTCGACCCCAGGACCGTAGTGCGGCCGAAAGGATTACGTCAATGAGAAATTCCAATTACACCATCAGGAATCGAACCCGCGACCTTCCGGCTTGCAGCGCAGTGCCTGCGCCACCATGTGCCCTCTAAATTTAACATCTGTTCGGTCAAATAACTGTTGTTAAAGCGAGTTACCCAAATTTCCATTATAATCGTGAAATAAATTCAATATTTGTTACGCCTTTCAGGTATGGACGGCCTGGGAGACGAACACGGTGCCGCCCACCGGTGGTGCCACAGCCCGGAGGCAGAGTACTGTTGCAGTGAGCAAGCCTGCAGTGGTGACTGGACCATGATACTGGAGGGAGGAGGGGGATCCAAGAGGCATCATAGGCGTCATAGTGACAGGCTGCCGTGGACGTGGATGTCCACCTGTTGCTTCTCCTGCCTCAAGAGTGTCCGTCGGGTCATCAAAACCATAGTCGAACACAAGTACTTCCAGCAAGGAATTCTGCTGGCCATCCTCATCAACACGCTCAGTATGGGCATCGAATATCACAATCAGGTAGCAGAACTTCTTTGTTTCTTTCTTTCTTCTCCTCAGGCGCTGCAGTCCTGTGTGGAACTTTGTTTCAAATTCCACCTTTTTTCATTCCCTATCGTCTCTGAACATTGCCTTACTGTTTTTTTTCCCCATTACATATAAATTTTTTTCAACGTCGTCTTTCAATCTTTCGCGTGGTCTTTTGCATTTCTTGTTTCTTCTATTTTAGTTGTAGCAGTCTGTTTTGGCATTGGTCAATTGTACGTTCCTTCAACATGACCATACAATCGTAATTGTGGGGATTTTGTAAATTTTACAGTATCTTTACCCTGTAACCTATCCTTTTTCTCCCTGTTTGTTCGTATTTTATTAGAGTTTTCCTTGTTTTACAATTTCATGTACTTTCCTTGCCATTTCCCGTTCTTCTCTCCCGCGGTTTATTGCAACTGACACCAAATGTACACCACCTGACGCGGAATAAACAATCCGAACTCTTCCAGCCACTCCATCCGCCCCATCCCACTGATCGCCACGTGTGTTATGCTGCGGTTAGCCCCCATTATTCGCAACATATCCTATCTGCAGTGACTGGTGATATCTGCAGAGTGAAGCTCGGTATCCATTTGGAATTTTTTTTTTTTCAGTATTTTGGAAACTGCCACTGGTTTCGTAATCGAAGGCTAATGAGCCTGTTTCACCATATAGACAGTAAATTATACATTACGTACGAAAGTTATCGTTTATTTTGATCAGTGTG
>Ga0209629_10003630_pt1 | contig 11132 bp, 2 predicted proteins | sample TergutCu122P5_FD_187286 | JGI IMG/M metagenome (GOLD analysis project Ga0209629, IMG submission 187286) | Cubitermes ugandensis P5 segment gut microbial communities from Kakamega Forest, Kenya - Cu122 P5 (SPAdes) (version 2) | ecosystem: Host-associated > Arthropoda: Insects > Digestive system >...
TTAGCCCACTCCCATAATTTCTGTAATATGTCTAGGTTGCCCTCCATTGCTGCCACATGCCAGGCGGTTCTTCTTTCACTGTCTGTGGCTAATAACAAATTATCATTTATCTGCTCTGTTGTTAGATACTCTTTAGACCATTCCCATATTTTCTGTAATATGTCTAGGTTGCCCTCCATTGCTGCCACGTGCCAGGCGGTTCTTCTTTCACTGTCTGTGGCTAATAACAAATTATCATTTATCTGCTCTGTTGTTAGATACTCTTTAGCCCACTCCCATATTTTCTGTAATATGTCTAGGTTGCCCTCCACTGCTGCCACATGCCAGGCAGTTCTTCTTTCACTGTCTGTGGCTAATAACAAATTATCATTTATCTGCTCTGTTGTTAGATACTCTTTAGTCCACTCCCATATTTTCTGTAATATGTCTAGGTTGCCCTCCACTGCTGCCACATGCCAGGCGGTTCTTCTTTCACTGTCTGTGGCTAATAACAAATTATCATTTATCTCCTCTGTTGTTAGATTCTCTAAGGCCCACTCCCGTATTTTCTGTAATAATTCTAGTTTGCCACTTCTTGCTGCCTCATAAAAGACAGTCCTTCCCCATTCGTCTTTGTGCAATAACAATTTATTATTTATCTCTTCATCTGTTAGTTTCTCTTTAGCCCAATGCTGTAACACCTCCAACACCTGTATATTACCAACCCGTGCTGCTGCATGCCAGGCGGTCTTTCCCCTACTACCTGTGGCTAATAACAATTTATTATTTATTTCCTCTGTTGTTAGATTCTCTTTAGCCCACTCCCATACTTTCTGTAATAATTCTAATTTGCCACTTCTTGCTGCCTGATAAAAGACGGTCCTTCCCCAATTGTCTTTGTCTAGTAACAATTTATTATTTATCTCCTCTGTTGTTAGATTCTCTTTAGCCCACTCCCATATTTTCTGTAATATTTCTAGTTTGCCACTTCTTGCTGCTTTATAAAAGACAGTCCTCCCCCAGTTGTCTTTGTCTAATAACAATTTATTATTTATCTCCTCAGTTGTTAGATTCTCTTTAGCCCACTCCCATATTTTCTGTAATATATCTAGTTTGCCACTTCTTGCTGCCACATAAAAGACGGTCCATCCCCAATTGTCTTTGTCCAACAACAATTTATTATTTATCTCCTCTGTTGTTAGATTCTCTTTAGCCCAATGCTGTAGCACCTCTAATACCTCTATATTTCCACCCAGTGCTGCCAGGTGACATGCAGTTCTGCCTACATCTTTTGCTAGCAACAGCTCCTTTAATGTGTCTGTGTGCTCTGCTGCTTGCACGCTATCTAACAAAATATCAACAATATTAGCATTACCTTCACGAACTGCTGTGTGTAATATCCCTTCAGCGTCTTTTCCCCAGCCACATATCCAATTTCCGCACTGTTTTAACACTTCATTTGGTGGCTTAGAATTTGATATGAAGCCATCTACAAAAACCCTAATCACCCGATTTTCTCTTCCCAGAAATATATCCTTCAGTATAAAAGACAGTACTTGTTCTGAAATGTTGTTCCCCTCGGTCAAGCGATTCACCAAAAAATCCGCAACATAATACTCGGCAAAAGTACGGTGGATAAAGGGCAGTTTATCGTCATGACTTACTTGCACTATCCCAATTCTTGTTAACTCTTCGTCTGAAAATGTACGTTTTGGAATATTTTGAAACAATGACACTTGTTCCTCGGTGAATAGCATCTTCAAAGCCAGCAACTGATGGTCCAATCTCATGTCCTTTAAATAATGTTTTCTTTGCTCTTTTGCAGCCGCGTTATTCACCGAAACTTGAAGCTTTTCCTCCTGATAGATGTCATATTTTCTTTCAATGAATCTCCCATACAACCCAAGCAAGTCCAGCTTGGAAGGTAACTGTGGCATGGATTTAGCTGACCGATAAAATACACTAACTTCTCTATCAAAAGCCTCCGCTAACATGCGAGTTTGTAGTGGGATGCCGGTGAACTGTCTGCTTTCGTCGCGAATTGATGTGGACAGTTTCTTAATTAATTCTGCAGCATAATTTGTTAACTTGCTTTTTTCTATTTCTTCCTCTCTATTTTCTAGCTCAGTAAACCAGTCTTGTAGACTCCAAAATTTTGTTAAAAATTCAACTTGATTTTCTTCAGATAAAGGTTCTAGTGTGTAGGACAGCTGTCCTAGCTGATCTTCCAATTCCTCCCTCAAATGCGGTCTGGTGGTGACCCACAGCTGCTCTACCGCCGTCTGCCTTAGAGCTCGCAGTAAATCAATGACAGTCTGTTTGTAGAACGGACTTATTTCATCAACACCGTCCAGCATTATTACTATTCTTACTTTCTGCTTTTGTTCACAACTTTGTTTAAATAATTCCATATGTAAGCCAGGTTTAAGCTTCAGCACTTTCTCCGATACAAATTTAATAGCTTTCTCCTTGCCAATCTGTTCTTGTTTCAGTGCTATCAGTGCATTTGTGTGGTCATTTAAGTCAATTCTCACCACCCATTTGGCAGGGAATCTTTGTTTGATTTCCTTAGACAGATGTGTCAGTAGGGTAGATTTACCCATCCCTGCTGTATCAGAAATAAGCATCACTCTCTGGTGCTGTGCTTGCTCCAACAGCTTGTCTAAATCATCAGCTGTATATGTGTGTGAACTGTCGGTATCAATATATCTACGCAATGTTACTAAGCTTCCTTTCGATTGCTGCCAACGGAATTTCCCTGATTTGTCTTTCTCTAACCAATGCACATTGTTGTTTGGGTGCAGCTGACAGAGTTTTTTGAATTCTTGTTCAGTTTTAGCCAGGAAAACATGCTTTTCTTTTACATCTTTATCACTGGAAATCTCCTCTTTAATGGCTTTCTGTTGACGAAGGGTTCTCCCAATATAGTAGCCTTCATTGTAGCCATTTGAAATCGGTACTGGATCAGCAATCGTCAGTTCCTTTTCTTCCAGCAAAGAAAAAAGAGGCAGAAATTTTGTTACTGGAGATTCCACAGACATGATTTTATTTAGAGAAATTGTATCGCCTTGAAATTTCGCTGATTTCTCTAGCAGTTTCTCCTGTGAACTGGCGGTTAAATCAGACCAAGTTAACTCTTCAACCCTTTTTACTAACCCTTCCCCATATATTTTCCTACCCATTTGGTGCAGGAAAGCAACGGTGCTGTTTCCTGATCGAGTGATAAATATGATTTTGATATTTGGTTTCTGTTTTATTGTGTCAAAGAGTGTTCGGATTACGTCTTTTGTTCCTTCATCCAACTGTTGGTTGTCCTCGCATGCCATCAATAGCAGATGTGACGTTACAGTTGAATGCATTAATTTACTGAAGTCCATCAACTGATTTACCTTTAACAAACGCTTTAATTTCAGTAAGGTGTACTGACCTTCAATCAGACGACAGGTCTTTTGAAGAACCTGATGTACCTTCATTAACCCTCTCCATTCGTCCCCGTTAACCATCTGTAAATGCAAAACTTTCTGTTCCTTATTTTCTAGAAATTCTCTAATACCCGAAGAATCACAGATAAATTCCAATGGGCTTTGGCTAATTCGTTCGACATAACGCCTTGTTTCAAACTGATAAACCCTGTTTCTAACCTCATCAGATGACAAGGCATGATTTGTGTTCTCTTTTATCTGAGGGAACAGCTGAAGCAAACGTTTCACATAGGGAATCAGTGCCAGTAATTCGCTACCATCTGTGCAGCGTATTGTGTCTTTTTCAATCTCAAAGTTTTGCAAAATTTTTTCAGCGTCTTTTTGTGCCTGACTATCTTCCATTACAGAGAAGAGTTCTCCAGGCTTAAAGAATTCCGGCAACTGTCGCAACCAACGATAACATTGCAAAAACGTCTGTTCTGTTTCACTAAATATACTGAAATTGTTCACCCGCTCGTCATAAAGCTTAGTTTGGTAACGAATCGGATAGTAATGGATGTGATGGAAAGATATATCTTTCATATTTGGATGATAATTATTCAAATATTTCGCCCATTCAAAGAAATTCTTGTATTCTTCGCCACCCCTTAAGCCAGAACTTATTGGCCAATCAATCACCAATTGTACTTTCAGCTTATCTTGCTCATCTTTAAATACTTGCCCTGTGTTAGGGTCAAAGGCTTCCCCAATTTTCTGCATACTATGCGTTGCTAAGTTGTAAAATGCAGTATTTCTTTCCCACCAGTCCATATCAGACAAATCAGGAAAGATGCGATAGACCGTCCCTAAGTGTGTGTGACAAGTGTTAATACGATTTGGAGCGGACAGATAACTAGTGATATCTAAGTGCTCTATATTAATGGAACGCCCGTGCAGCCGTACATCAAATTTGTCAGTCATTTGTAACAACATATCCTTGCAACCTGGGCTGTCAAAAACTACTGTGTGGGGATGAATACAATCTTGTTCGTTGTTATTTTTAAGAAAACTATTTCCTTCTCTCTTAAGATACTCAGTGGTGAAGGTGGTGATTTGTGCTAACCAACCCCCTAAAGAGTGGCCGGTAAAGAACAGTTGAAAATTGGTCCCCTTTTCTTCATTAGCTTCTCGTAGCACTACAGCAACCTTATGTGCAAAAGTGGTAGCAGATTCCATTTGTGGAACAGAGTGTTGAAACAACACACCAACTACGTCTGTCCGCAGAGCTCCTAAATTTGGAAACTTTGTACCTCGATGAGCAATCACAACATGCTGATGCTCAGGGTGCCAATAAGCTGCCCCAAAGTAGCCGTTAGTTTTGCTGCCATTAGACGCTGTCGTCAGTAACTTCCAGCTGTCAGGTAAAGCTAACCGTGTCTCATACTGAGTGTCACTGTCTCCTGATTTGTAGTCTTCGTATGTCTTATAGGCGAACTGGGCCAGCACGTGGGGTGTGGGAAAAAGGGGTGTTGCTTTGAGTTGGTTAATGGGAGTTACAACTTTACCTTTGAAGAAATATCCCCACTTGCTGGCCAAGTTTGCCTTTGAGACAATATGGGCTAGCAAGTTGGGTGTGGGAAAAGTGGGGTTTCTTTGCACTTGGCTTAGGAGGGGTTTGTTTGTGTTGAAGGAATTTTCGATCAACCGCTTAAAATTTTGATTGCTCAGTTTTAGCTCTTCATCTACACTTAATTTACCACAGAATGGCGGCAAAACGCTTGGTCCGGCTGGCTGATCGCTTTGAGATGCTAAACCTGCTGTCGCGCTGTCTTCTAAATCAGCACTGTCTAAGGCTACGTCCTGCGTGCCAGCGACAAGTGTGCACGCCCTTCCATGAGCGTGCAGGCAATCGGCGTTTTTGTGTCCTACGTGACAGCGACTGGCTAGTAGAACAATGGCGTCATTGAGAGCGCGCAGTCTGTTGCTGCTGGAGAATAGTGGCTTAAAATTTGATTTAAGTGGTGTGGAGAGGCGAAGCAAACATGACATATTTAAAAGCCGGTATCAATTAGGGGAATTTTATCACATCTATACTGAGCCAAGGAAAGATTCCACCAAATTTTTGATTACTGCAGAATGTCGCCTTCAACATTTGACTATACAGTGCAGGCTATACGGCAGCACATTTCACACAGCTCAACAAATTTTCAGGAAACAATATCCGTGTAAGAAAGAGTGTGACACTGAGGTAAGTCCGAAATGCTACACATTTAACACACTTTATCTAGTTCCGTGATGGAGCCAGTTTGGTTCACTGGAAGGCCTCTACAACTACTGTTTGTCAACTCTTGCCCTCGCCAGTTCAACACTGCTGGTAAAATCCTCGTCAGCCACTTACAAATTGTCAGTTATTGCAGTCTATTTCCCGGTGATCTCAGCGTGATTCTTTATCGCTGTCACCCAAACGAGCGACCAGGAAGCAGCGGACTAATAACCTTGGTCGCTGCTACCAGCCAGAGCGTCCGTTTTGCACGCTCGCTCGTTGCTCGCTTCCAAGCACGACAGCTCCTTTTTCATACATGTGTTTGTCCGCTCAATTGAGTGGGCGGGAAACGCGCGTTCACGCTGGCCGCTGGCACGCAGGACATAACCTTAGTCAAACATCGTGTCGTCACAACTCTGCGCACTGTGCATTCAGTTCCTTGCTATGTTGGAGAGTAATGTAATTGTTAATGCAAAATATCAAAGCAATTTGTAAATAGGAGTGAAATTCACTACACGAATGTGTACATAAGTTCATATACATAATCAAATTATGCAATAAAGCGAAATTTAATAAGTCGGGTAAAGAAAGTAAATACATTAAGAACCACTGCAATATGCTGCATGGACTGGTATTGAATTTAGCTTCTCTAATATGATGAACAGTATCATATGAAACACTTGTCGGTTATATCTGTCCAACAGCTAAACCACGATGTCAGATAATGTTGAAAGCACTTATCTGCAGTAAACAGACAGCTAGACCTTCCTGTCTAGTGTCATATAGTGAAGACACTTGCTGTCCACTGTCACTGTGATGTTTGCAGTGCTGCTGTTGGCATTCTGCAATGTGTAGAACGTCCTTAGTCTGTCTACAGCATCATGCCACAGTGGTGATATCTAATGGTGTTACAATATGTGACAGCCAGTTTCCACCTACCGTCAGTAAGCACTGCCAACATCAACACACTGCAATACCCAAAACCGCACAGGCAATGTGAAATACCAACAATCCCAGCTGTTGCTGCTTCCTCAGTCCAACATCATGGCAGCTTTTGTTCACAGCAACAGCAGCCTCTTATCTGATGTCTCCTCATGTCTGCCAAAATACAACCATAATGTCACAAATTTAAATTTCTATTCAGTACGGCCACTTCCTGCAAATCCCCTCACACTCCTGCCCAAAATGTCCAATTACCAACACACAGCAGTACATTTAATCTCTCAATGCCTCACCGCAATGTGCTGATAACATTATTCAACGGAGTAACAAATTACGAATATTGAATTGTGGCAGAATGAAATTCGAGATGCAGATTAAGTTGGTGTTTGAAATGTTTTATTGAAGTTGGATCAGTATTATTTTACAAAAATTGAGAATTAATTAATTGATGTGAAATTAAAAAAAATGAATGAATAAGATATACATCAGGTGCTAAATTAACAAACGGTACACACACTACTTTTGTGGTATATTTTATATATTTCTGTCTTGGTACTTTCTTGGGAATAAAGATCCCGATAAATATGTACCCCTTAATTTTGAAACTTACTTACTTACTTAGTTACTCCATGCAGCAAGTCCTTCTTGAGAAGCTAACCGTTTGCAGCTAGTCACGAAATTCCCCGCATTTTATAGAACCCAAAGTTCATTACCACATTCACAAGTGCCCGCCACCTGTCCCTATCCTGAGCCAGCCCGATCCAGTCCACACCGTCACATCCCGCTTCATAAACATCCATCTTAATATTATCCTCCCATCTACGTTTGGGTCACCCCAGCGGCCTCTTTCCCCCAGGTTTCCCCACCAAAACCCTGTTAACACCTCTCCTCTCCCCCGTAAGCGCTACATGCACACCCCATCACATTATCCTTGATTTTATCAACCACACAATATTTGGTGAAGAGTACAGATCAATAAGTCCCCTGTTACCTCTTCCCTCTTTGGCCCAAATACTCTCCTCAACACCCTATTCTCAAACACCCTCAACCTACGTTCCTCCCTCAATGTCAGCGACCAAGTTTCACACCCATAAAAATAACAGACAAATTTACAGTTCTGTATATCCTAGTCTTTACATTTTTGGATAACAAACTGGAAGACAAAAGATTCGGCACCAAATGATAGCAAGCATTCCCTGATTTCAATCTGCTCTTAATTTGTTCCTGAATAGAGATTTTGTTTGTTAAAGTTGTTGCCAAAAATTGGGATTCTTCCACCCTTTCAAAGGAAATATTATCAATTTTCATACTGTGACTTCATCCTGCATTCTTTTCTCGAGACATGACCATGTACTTAGCTTTAACAACATTTACTTCTAGTCCAGTCTCTTTGAGGCGCGCGGTGGTGTAGTGGTTAAGGCACTACACTACAAAACGGCAGGTAGCTGGTTCAATTCCCGATTGTGTCATTGGAATTTTTCAATGACACAATCCTTCCGGTCGCACTATGGACCTGGGGCCGACTCAACCTCTAACAGAAATGAGTACCAGGTGTACTTCTTGGGGATAAAGTCGGCAGGAGCGTAAGGCTGACAAACTTACAACCATTCTGTGCCTTTGTCATAAAATCTGGGAACCTTAACTTCCTGGAACACTCTGGGCCACTCGAGGCCTGTAACGGGCCTGCTTTACCTGTTTTACCAGTCTGCTTACTAGCCACTATCAAAGCTTCTGAGGTTTTCCTTACAGTATGTACGCTTCTTCCCAATATATTAACATCATCAGCATAAACCAGAAGCTGATGTGTACCATTTAATTTCAAGCCATCCTGATTTACCTGAACCCTACTAATGGCTTACTCTAAAGTAAAGTTGGAAAGCAATAGCGATAGAGCATCCCCTTGTTTGAAGCCATTTCTAATAGGAAACATGTCGGACAAATTCCTGCCTACCCGGACTCTCTTATATGTTTCAGTCAGACACATTTTTATTAACTTTACCAGGTTCATGGGAATACCAAAGCTAATAAGAATGTTATATAAGACCTCCCTTCTATCTGAATCATAAGCTTTCTTGAAGTCTATAGAGAGTGATGCATTGCTTCATTGTATTCCCATTTTTTCTCAAGCATTTGATTAATGCACAATATATGATCAGCAGTTGACCTATTGCTTCAAAATCCACATTGATGATCCCCAATAACTTCATCTGGATAAGGAGTTAACCTTGACAGGAGGATGTTGGATAAAATTTTGTACGTAGTTGACAAAAGTGATAACCCCTATAATCAAAATCTCCTAATAGAATTCTCATATGGTACTTAGGAAAATGAAAAAAAACCCTGCTCTAATTCCTCGTAAAACTGTCTTTTGAATCATCACTTTTTTCCTCACTCAGTCCATGCACATTCAGAACAATGATATTACACCAGCGACCTCTCAGAATAATATACGACATCCTATCGCTAAAGAACTCTACTCCCTTAACTGCCGATACCATTCTGTGGTGTACAAACAATCCTGTTCCCAATCGATGATTTTATTTCCTTTTCCGTAGAAAAAATTATAATCCCCTGCTCTAAATGTGTACTTTGTCTGTGAATGTTTCGTAACGAGATACGTTTTAACAGAGAGGAGTTGTTAGCCCCTCGCCCAAACCACAAGCTGGAGTATAACCTCTTGTCGGCTGTCCGTGACTGCTTATTCAATATACAGCGTGATTAAAATGATGTACTCAATTTCGTACGTCTATATTTCCTGAACTATACAAGTTATGTGAATGATTTACATAACATTTGAAAGAGGAGGTCCTAAATTTTCAAATACTACAGCTACAGCGCTCGCCTAGCGCACAGCCGTGCAGCAGCGTCAGTTGAGAGCAAAATGGCTACTATGCAGCACAATATTTTCTGTGTTCGTGAGTTCATTAAATCTGAGACGGCGACTGTTGTCCACCGTGCGTTTCGTCTTCGTTTCAACATTCAACCTCTAACGAGGAAGAGCATTTGTCGTTGGAATCACCAATTTGAGCAAATAGGCTGTCTGTGTAAAGGCAAAAGCTCCGGCCGACCACGTGTATCATAGGAGGACGTGAGACGATTTCAAGAGTGTTCTGAGCGTAGCTCACGCAAGTCAACCCGCAGAGCGAGAAGAGAACTTGGGATACCGCAACCAACTGTCTGGCGTGTGTTGAGGCGCCGTTCACTGTTCAAGCCATACCGCCTACAACTGGTACAGGATATTCGCCCAAACGACGAACGAAAGCGTGTCGAATTTTGTGATCATTTGCTCCAAAACATGGAAGACGACACTTCTCTGCCGCGTTTAATTTTTAGTGATGAAGCAACGTTCCGCCTAAGCGGGAAAGTAAACCGACACAATGTCTGCATATGGGGACTAAAAAATCCCCAAGAAGCAATGGGACATGAGATGGACTCCCCGAAAGTTAATGTGGTTTGTGCTTTATCGCAAAAAAAAAAGGTTTGTGGACCGTTCTTTTTTTGCTGAAAACACGGTTACTGGGGTAACGTATCGCGCGATGCTGCGAAACTGGCTTCTTCCTCAAATGCGTGAAGATTCAGAAGACTTCATTTTCTAACAGGACGGAGCTCAACCCCATTGGCACCGGGATTTCGACGCTTTCTGAATGAATCTCTACCTCAACGATGGATGGGTCGCGTCGGGAAAGAAGACCTGGTGCTTCAGTTCTGGCCCCCGAGATCTCCTGATCTCACATCCTGCGACTTTTTCTCGTGGGGGTTCGTAAAAAAGAAGCAGTTCATGTACCATCTCTACCAACAACTTTGGACGACCTAAAAAGCCGAGTCACAACTACGGTGAACTCAGCGACGCAGCTACCGTCTAGATGTTACCCGTGCGGCTGAAGGGGGGCACAGTGAACAGTTATAAACTTCATTGTGAAAATAATGAAATGTAATTTAGAGCATATTTGTCACTAATTTTGAAATATAGACTTACGAAATTGAGTCTATCTTTTTAATCCCGCTATATTAGCAGCTACCCTCCATATTGGAGGCAATTCCACAATCCGCAACATGAGGACGCGACATGCCGCGGTGACAGGGACCAACTAACAACAAGGTTAATTTTGGAACGCTGTGCAAAATAATAACGCAGGATAAAGTTACGGTACGTGTGACTGTGTTAAGGTAATATTTATATGATAATATGACAGGACAGTAGCTGTGTGTTTACTGACGGTACGTGTGACTGTGTTAAGGTAATATTTATATGATAACATGACAGGACTCTAGCTGTGTGTTTACTGACTGTACGTGTGACTGTATTAAGGTAATATTTATATTATAACATGACAGGACTGTAGTTGTGTGTTTACTGACTGTACGTGTGACTGAGTTAAGGTAATATTTATATGATAACATGACAGGACTGTAGCTATGTGTTTACTGACGATACGTGTGTCTGTGTTAAGGTAATATTTATATGATAACATGACAGGACTGTAGCTGTGTGTTTACTGACTGTACGTGTGACTGTGTTAAGGTAATATTTATATGATAACATGACA
>Ga0209629_10003631_pt1 | contig 11130 bp, 8 predicted proteins | sample TergutCu122P5_FD_187286 | JGI IMG/M metagenome (GOLD analysis project Ga0209629, IMG submission 187286) | Cubitermes ugandensis P5 segment gut microbial communities from Kakamega Forest, Kenya - Cu122 P5 (SPAdes) (version 2) | ecosystem: Host-associated > Arthropoda: Insects > Digestive system >...
GTCCATACGTGTTAATTGATAGAGTTGCCTAACGCCTATGATCACATCAATATCCCTTGACATTTGTGCCAGGCTGTTGTTTTATGACAGCCTTCTCCAATCCTATCCATCTTATATCTCCATTGACTCTATCCCTGCCCTGTTTTATATGTCTGGTCCATTTGGGACCAGCCCCACTGTTTGATATCTTCATTCACAGTTCCTAAACCCTTATCAACTATCCACATGTCCATGCTACTCTGTTGAATGACACCAGTTTTTCTTGCAGTGTTATCTCCTTACAGAATGTACCTAATGTCCTACTTCACACTTCGTCATTTCTTGTTAACTTCTAAATACTGTGGGTGTAAATGAATTTCACCACTACTGTTCATAATTTCCTTCTACCTGTCTTACTCAAATTTCTTATCATGAACAGGGTATTTATGCATTTCTTGAGATACTGTGCCTCAAGTCATCTTTGGTTTCAATATATACTTTACAAAGGAGTTTAAAAATGTTAGGTAACAAACACTCTTGCTACTAAGAACTGTAGTCTGACTTCAGTGTATACATGGCACATGGGTAGCAGATGGCACACATCAGACCTCCTTGTAGTCAGCAATGACAATTAAGCATTTGTCAAACTTTGGCACCAAGCCTGTGTTCTGGTATATCAGAAATCACTGTCATGTGTTTGTAGCCAGGAGGTGACAGTTTGTTTTATGTCGGTGTCTGTTGCTTGTTAAGGGGTCCAAAGAAATGGAAATTGCCAGGCCCCAAAACTCTCAGCTGGATTTGTGGCTATGACACTGTGTCTGGGAGGTTACAGACAACCCTTTCCTTCCTGATCTTGTGCCCAGAGATTACCATTTCTGTGGACCACATAAGAAGCTCCTTGCTGGCAGGTAAAAGCAAAATGCTGTTGTGAGGCAAGCACCCCCATGGATTATTATTTTCCTTTGTTATGGAGCAGCAAGTGAACATGAAGTTTTGCTGTGAACTTATAAAAACAAGAAACACACAAAATGCTTGAAACTGTTTATAGAAATAAAGCTATGTGTCGTGTGTATGTATGCAAGAGTTTAAATGATTCATTGAGGGATGTGAAGATATTCAAAATGATCCAAGGAGTGAGCAGCCTTTAAGTGCTCAAAATTCAGAAACAGTTGCAGAAGGTACTGTACTGGTAGCCAGAGAACGTCAAATGACTTACAGTTGATGGATGATCATTTTAACTATGTGAGTGGTCAGATTCATTGTGAAGACTGGAAAAGAAGTTGTGCACAAAGTTTGTTCCACACAGTCCTATGGATGAGCAAAATGATCAGAGAGTCACAACTTATAAAGAATTTATCCAGACCTGTCAGATCAGCACATGTTTTCTCAGTTACATCATTAATGGAGATGAGTCTTGAAAAATGAGAAAGATGTAAAAAGTGTGTTGCAGTCAAGGGATATCATGTGAAAGAAAATAAAACAGTTTTTTTCTATTTTCCATGTGTACCAGTTCTTGTAGACCTGGTCCCAGAGCTTTATATTTCGATTTTGTATCTCTGTCCCTGCTGGACATCAAAGCCATATTCCCCATTCATCCAGCCCAGAAGCTAGTTGCTATGCTGAATGAGCAGTATCCAAATGCCTGTGTATTTCTCGAGACACAGACAGGTATGCAGTGCTTGTGTGTTTCCTAAGTCACTCTTGGCTATGAATGCAGTGTCTGTATCTGAAGATGCTCTAAGAGTGCATTGTATCAGTGTTTCTGGAGAGAATGCTGCTTATGTGTTCTATAAGGCAGTGTCACTAGCAGCGCACTGTGTTTCCTGAAACAGATTATAAATGTGGTGCCTACAGTTAGTGAAGTACTCTCTGTGTGTTGCATTTCTGTGTTGAGATGCCAATATATTATGTGTGTGTTTCCCTTGTCAGTGTCACTAAGAATAAGATTTACACATATTTCTCCAAGCACGTTAGGAATGCAGTGCCCTTGTATTTCTGTAGATGGTCTCATTGGAAATGTGTTGCTGCTGTATTTAATGAAGCTGTTACAGGCAGAATGTGTTGTCCTGTGTTTCAGATCATTACCAGTAGGAATGCAGTGTGTTTGTCAAGGCACCCCCACTAGCAATGCAGAGTTTGTGTGTAGCACTTGGTACTCTCACTTAGAATGAAGAGTCTGTGTATCTCCTGAGATGCTCAATTTGAATCTGGAGGCTGTGCAGTCCTGAGTCAGTCTGCACAGGAATATCATGTGTTTATATATTTTCTTTCTAGACTTTTGTGCATAATTCCTGGGCTCAGATCTGTGTGGACCTATATCTGGGGAAATATGGAATATGTAGCATCACCTGCCCATGGAGTGGAATGGATTGGTGTAGCTGCTGCTTTCCTGGAAATGTTCTTGTTGCAAGCACAGGTGGATTATGAGCATAGAAAACGAAGGAAATATGTGGATATTAATTCAGTGTGAAATATGACTGTATGTGCAGGGTTTTGGTGGGAAAGCCTGAAGGAAGGAGATTTCTTGGAAGACCTGAACATCAGTGGGTGGATAATACTAGAACTGATATTGAAGAAATAGGATGGAAAGGTTTAGATATAGTGTCTTATACGTCTGGTAATAAACCTTATGGTTCCATAAAATGTGGGTAATTTCTTGACTAGTTGAGCAACTACTAGCTTCTGAAGAGGGACTGTGCTGTATAGAATTAAAATGAGTTATATGAGTTGACTTGTATAAGGTTGTGAATGTGTCAATAAACTTACTATTCAATCAACAGGACCAAACAGGACTTCCAAATGTGTGTGCCACCTGCACTGTGCAGTGCACAGACCTGATGTCACAACTGAAGTGAATAGGGCAGAACTTCACACCCCAGCTGCCATTGCATTCTGCATGTGAACGACCGGACGAGGTTGTGACCCTATTGTCGGTCACGAGTTCTGTTGACACCAAACTGCCTAATCTGAAAACTGCACTAGTCGTACCGTCCTAGTGCCTAAGCAACAAGCCATGGCGAAACGTGTAGGGAGCGTCAAGCAATGTTCCACACTTCTTTACATCGCTAAGAAAGGGCGTCTGAAATCCCTGCGCTATAAGGCTGGGTGGGACTCGGGTGGTTTCGAAAAGAAAAATGCTTCCTTCCAGGAATCGAACTTGGCTATTCACATGTATCCAGTCTGGCTGACCTGTCCTGCAGTTACGTTGTCCAATACGACTCTGCCCTCAACATTTTTCTACCCGATGTTTTAAGTCACGGTAACCGCACAGGGTATTTTCAGTCTGCTCGTTTTGTTGGCGCGACTGTGGATGTTTCTTGGTCATAACTGACTAACTCCACAGAACAGGGACCATTTTGACAAGCTAATAGTTTCTCAGCTAGCCAAGAAGTTCCAAGAATTTTATGGGACCGGAAAGGTCATGATCACATTCACAAGCGGCCACCACATCCCCTGTCCTCAGCAGATCAATTCAGTGTGTGTTCCTCATTATCCAGTGTTTTTTCCAGCCTCCCATTATTGCCCCTTCTTTGGCCGAAACATCTTCAGCATCCTAATGTCCAGCACTTTCGGCCTATATTACTCTTTCAATACGAGAGACCAAGCTTCACACCCTTACAGAACAACGGGCAAAATTACATTTCTATGTAATTTAATCTTTGTGTTTTAGATAGCCCACGGGAGGGCTAAAGGTTATGGGCAAAATCGTGGCAGGCATTGCCCGAAATTAAATTGCATGAAGTTTGTTAGTGTCTCCCTAATGTCTGAACCTTGCAATATTTTCAAAGTATTTGTTAGATGTCTTTATATGACTGCCGGATCCTGTGTTCCGTTCATGAGTCATCGACATTTAGGCCTATTTCCTTTTCTCAGCATTTATGTTAGATCACCCTTCTTACTGGCGACAAATAATTTTGTGCTTTCGTGTATTGTATTTGTGTGTTTGCCCAGTAAAGTAACAACAGGTGATGTGTCTGATTCTTAGCTATAGGCTGTTTCAAGAGACTAGTTGAATGACTTATCTCCAATGAACATTGTCAGACTGAAAAGCTGATATTCGCTTAGTGACCAATAAATTTTTCGCCTATTTTAGACCTCTAAAGTTCAATATTGCTTCATTAATTCACAGAATAATACAGCACTATAAATGATTGCATATTCATTTATTCATCACATTCATTACGACACGTTTCGGCGTCGGTGATTGCTGCCATCATCAGGTAGTGCTACAATAATATAAAAGGGAAGAAGTGAGGTAGAGGCCTATTTACAGTTACATTACAAGCTTATAGTGTTATTATACCAAAAATTTGATAATGAAATGTGTAGCAGTAAAATAGTTAAAATGTTGTAGTGTCCCGTTACGTAAAATGTAGTTGTGAGAGTACTCTATGCAGCCGTCTTACGAGCGTAGTCATACACGTGTTCTGTACTATTTTACAAATCCGAGTTATTTGTTGTGATTACGCCCATGTTTGACGTCCCTATTAATCAATATAACACGTTTTATTCTCTTAAACTCCCTATGCTGACATCGGAAGGATAATGACTTCCTTGATGTTTACTGCATGTAGGCAACTGGCATTTTTGATCTCTGTGTTTCTAAGCGACGTTTGTTTTAAACCAAGTGAGTATTTACGCACGTAAATGGATAGAATGACGAAAATGCCAGACCGGTTTTTTATCGGTACGGTTCGTTGCCATGTTAACCAGAAAGCACATCTAGACCCTATCCATGACTAGTCCACACCTCCACACGCTGTTTTTGCAACGTTATTTTTCTTTCTGCGTTCAGGTCCCGCAAATAGCTTTTCTTGAGTTTGTATAAGATTAGAATTTTGCAGGCTGAGGGATCCTTTAAAACAAGTAATTCGTTCAGAGAACCAGAGCATAAATGGCAGAGACAGGTAGTGCACGTGGGGTAAATGAGAAATAAATGCAAAGTTTCGGTGTAAAAACAAACCAGTGTGGAGACCTAGACGCAGAGGGAAAGATAATACTGAAATGGATCTTAGAGTGTGGATAATACTGATCAGGGTCTGTTGGTGGGCCGTTGGGAACAGAGTAATATCTTGACCGACCGTGCGACTCTTGTCTTCTAACGAAGTCTGCAGTTTGATAGTAAATTATTGTAACACCAATGTTAATGAAATATAATTACACAAAATTAAACCCTATAGATGGTCCCAGTGGTCGCGCGGTCTAAGGCGTAGGTCTTAGGCCGCTCGCCTGCTGCGATTGTGGGTTCGAATCTCACCGGGGGCATGGATGTTTGTCTGTAGTGAGTGTTGTGTGTTGTCAGGTAGAGGTCTCTGCGACGGATTGATCACTCGTCCAGAGGAGTCCTACCGACTGTGGCACGTCGTTGTGTGTGATCAAGAGACCTCGAAAACGAGGAGGCTAAAACTGTGAAAATACAACCACAATGGGTTGTAACGCCAGGAAAACAAACAAACCCTATAAATACGCCACTGTTTCCAGTTGCTGAACGTGACTTAGCCTTCCCGTTTCACCCACAACGAGCCGTGCAAGACGAAAGAACAGTCAAGGGAACTCCGATAGGCAGTTCAGGTGTGACGTCAACGCCACTTTCTCCCGCTGCCATACGGGCCGGTAAGGTAGCGTCAGACAGAAGCTTCTGGTGGTTCATCGATGCGTATTATCGAACTCAACTCCCACGCGATAAGCAGTGTACTTGACGTCACAGGTGCTTTCGTATATACGCAGGCTTTGGCGACAGTGGTTGTCAGTTGTGCGCAAGAGAGAAGCTGGCGATATGGTAGTGACATTGTGGCGCGTGGTTTTGGCCATCACTGTATCCACAGCGGCAGCAGCTCCACCAGGTGGGATATTTGCTGTATTAAAAACCGGCAAATGTTAATCATTACGTCACTTGTTCGTCTTGATTTCTACAAGCTGCAAGACTTCTCATACAATAGGAAAATACATCCCAGCGTTTTCGCATGTCATATATTCCGCTCAGGCTCTGAAACGCCATTTTTGGCGCGTTGGCAACGAAAAATAGCACAAATTCAACTATGACCTTCGCCATGTCTGTTCGCTTATTTCTGCGCGCGCGCGTATGTGTAAACTCAAGAATTGGGAGAAATGTTTGTGAATTTTAATGTGCAGATTTACTTCATTTTGTCTTCAAATTCTACTTTCGGTTAAAACTGGACAAAAAATAACAGACACGCCTTTATGTACACATCTTTAGCACACTTCGCTAAATATTAATAATGACACATTTCCAAGAAAAGATGTGTATAAGAACACAGCGCGTACTGCGCCAGTATACATTTTATGTAAGGCTTTTCGAGAAAATTAAAGAACGGGAATTATTATAGCATCTGCAGGCAATAAGGCAGCGATCGCCTCGTGTTATGTTTGTGTTTCGTAACTCGTTTGACATTCTGTACCATTCATTCGGGCGATTTTTTTTATTAAATTTAAAATCTTAAGGCATCGTATAAATCTAGATAATATATAAAAAATCAGTTCCTACTTCGTTTTTAATGAAACATGCTACACTATATGGTGAAATGGGGGATTTTTAATTATGAATCAATAGCTAAAGTACACAGAGTAACCACTGAGATTTACAAAGATTGGGGGTTAATTCAGAAGCTAATAGTGATAAATTCTTACGTTGTGTTTCGGAGGAAATTACTGCCTTCATCTTCAGGGTAAAGAGTAAACTGCTCGAGAAGAAGGAGTTGCGGGTATAAGGAGAGCAGAAAAGTACAGCAGGCTGGAAGTGAGTCAGTAAGAGATGGGGTTAGAGAGGTAGTGGGGCCAACACTCCAAGGTTGTATGTTGTCGACTACCGCAGGGTTATGATCGTGAAAGCTGCAGAGACCACCCTATAGCTTTACACTGCAGTCGTGACTTGTTGGAAGGTTCTGTGCCTGCGTTCATCTATAGAGTTCTCGCAGTGTAGTTAGGGCTGGGGGCGTAGATCGCAATAAATAAACAAATGAAAGTGTAAGAAGGCTTATAGAATTGTGGTGGAGAAACCTTCTAGTCGGAGGCCACTTTGAGTTCCAAAAATATTTGGTTTAATTTCAGATATATCACAACTTCTATGTAAAGAGTAGGTGAATTTGAAAAGTTTGGTTCGGTTAGAGGGAGGGTGGATCGTGAGAGACTAGGGTGGAAGTAGTTATTGACACTTGCTTTGTGGTGATCTTGTTTACTTTACTGTTGTTAATTGATTATTAAAGTTTTTGTTTTGTTTTAGCTTCTGTTGAGATTTGTTGCTACCACATCTTTCGGAAAAGAGGTAAATTTCATATTTGTCTCACATTGGTGTCAAGGAGTAACGTGAATAAAGGGTGGCTGAGAACAGCGGAGTGGGGTGAATGTGCAGACCTAAGAGGGAGGGAGGGAGGAACAGGATACTGGAGAAAACTGTATACTGGAGAAATCCATAATTTATGTTCCACTAAGAACTATAAGGATGATGAAATGAAGGCAGGTGAGATATGCAAGGAATGTGGAATGGACAGGGCATACAAATTGTGGCCGCAATGTCGGAAGAGAGAAAACATTTAGAAGACCAAAGCATAGATGGGAGGAGGGTAAGGAAATGGATGAGATTTTGATCCGTGTTCCTCTGGGTGGGTTCCACTGTCTGGATTGTGTCAGTATGGAAATGAACTCACCGTTTGTACAAACGGCAGGCAATTTCTTCGTTAGCTGGAAGATTGCTAACTTCTCATGAAGGACACTACTTTATGGAATTTGTTTAGTGGCTGCAAAGCTTAACCGCTTTATAATTTTGATATTGGCGAGCACTCCAACGAACGAATTATAAATGATATAATAATAATAATAATAATATTATTATTATTATTATTATTATTATTATTATTATTACTGTTGTTAGTAGTAGTGGTGGATATTTATTATACATGCCGTTATTAATTCACAATGAAATAAAATATGTTTTTGAAACACAAGATAATGTTAGACCTAAAAATTAAATTTGGTCTGAAAGCCTATTGAAAATTTAATGTCCTGCAATTTGCATTTGTGTAATTATTAACTTTTACTGCTAATAAAGTCGGTCCCGGTGGCAATGCGGTCTAAGACTTGTCTGCAGAGGCTTGCTTGCTGGGATCGCGGGTTCGAATTCCGCTGAGGGCATAGATGTTCGTCTCTTGTGTTTGTCGTGTGTTGTGTAGGTTGCGGCCTCTGCGACGAGCTGATCACTCATTCAGAGGAGTTCTGCTGGGTGTGTGTCTAATGTGTGCGGTCTAGAAACCTCAAAATAAGGCGGCCTAAGCCCGAGTTGGGCTATTGCGCCACAGACAACAGAAAACTCCCAATAAAGTATTTTTAAGTACAAAATGAAAAAGGCCAAGTACTTAAGAATGTATTGATTCCAGTAGTCACTGTTAATACGATCGGGATATCCCAGTCTGAATTTCACGACAACATGATTGGATTCTTGACTCTTTTCATCGAAACGATAATTACGTCAACCAGTTACTTGATGTTCAGTGACTTGGCATTTCGCTCGGACAGTGAATGTGCCAAGTGTACATAGTATGTCAGTAACTGCGATCAGCATCTTGTTTATGCAAGAAACCAAGGCTAAGCATTCGAAGTCATCCAACAAGTGAGGGAAATATTCAAGGCATTTAGAACAAGAACAGCCTGCAGGGACGCAGAACGTTCAAAATTATCAAATGTTGAGAGGGGGAGGGGTCCCTTGCGGCCACAGCACGAGTAATTTCGGTAGTAGGCAGATTCAAGGCGAAGGGTCCGGCAGCAACAACACGAAGACCGAGAGCTGTGCGGAGAGACCTGGTACCCCATCGTTACAGTAAAAACGTTGTGTTTAATTACTCGCATTTCCAAACAGCGGATAGTCGTCTACAACGCCATGTATGTCACGTATGGCGAGAGATAAGAAAAGCGCTAACGTGTCCAAAAAATATCACTTTAACTATGCTGACTGTACAAGCAGTATTTCAAATTCCAATTCTGCCTCCCACATCCACTGCGCTACAAGCCGGAAAGTCGCGGGTTCCATTCCCGATGGTGTCACTGGAATTTTTCATTGACATAATCCTTCCGGCCGCACAATGTCCCTGGTGTTGACTCAGCCTCTAACAGAAATGAGTACCAGGAATATTTCCTGGGGGTAAAGGCCATAATCCTTCCGGCCGCACAATGTCCCTGGTGTTGACTCAGCCTCTAACAGAAATGAGTACCAGGAATATTTCCTGGGGGTAAAGGCTGCCGGTGCGTAGGGTTGACAACCTTACCACCTTCATGTACCGATTTTCTTGAAATCTGGGTGCCTGAATCTCCTGGAAACCTCAGGGCCTGTCCAGGCCTGTAATGGGATTGCTTTACCTTTACCTTTACCTATTGCCTTCCACATCGCATTCCTCTTACAGAGATTAGTTGGTTGCTGTTTAGGTGCACATTCTCTCTCTATTATTCGAACCAGAAGAAACACATGAATATAATCTGTGGGTGAAATCGTTGGTTATTATACGTGATATTATTTGTAATACGTAGCTACCACTGCACTGTAATGAGTTCATTAGTCCATCAGAAGCCTCACACCTAAGCTACTGGCCGTAGTTAGCAGGTGGAAACTTTAACGCACGTGTGAGACACAAACCTACTGCGGGTACAATGTTAAACCTGCGTGGGCTGTGTTGTGAGCAGTCCCTAACACGTAATGCGCGTAAGACACAAATTTGTTGTGAACACATTCCATACGTATTTGTGCTGTAAACAAATGTGTCACCTGTGATCAGGGAAGCAGCGGATTAATGAAGGTTGCGAATTTTGAAATATTGTTCCAAACTGATGCACAAATACTTCTTTTATCATACCTACTAAACAAAATAAGCTCAGTAGACTTCCGCCTGCCTCTTGACCTGTAAAGAAACATAGTGTTATACTCATAGTAACAGAAAACAATCATGCAGTGGGAACATACTTAGTTCTGCACGAGGAAAACTTTCGAAACACACACGTCTATTGTCAAAGTAATCCTTAACAGCAGTGCAGCTCCCTTCCACTGAAGAAGGTACTAAAGTGATTAGGAGTCCAAACTGACGTTGCATTAATACCAGCGAGCTACAGAATTAAAAGAGAAGATCGTGTCACTGTTCAGATTGTTATTCGCCGGCCCGTCGCGGCAGAGGCCCAGGTTTGATCACAGGTTAGTTCATGTGAGATTTGTGGCGGATAAAGTGGCACTGGAACAGAATTCTTGCCAGTACTTATTCTTGCCCTGTCAGTATCACACTCATCTTCATCTGTGTGTTGCTGTTACCGGAAGGACAAGAGACGAAGCCTGAGAACCTACCAAACATCAATGCTGTTTCGGAAATCAGGGAGCATGGGATAGAAGAGTAATCTGGATTTTTAAAAGAAGCCTATTCCCACCTCGTGACTTAGTAGTGACTTTGTGTGACTGGGTCAAACAAAACGCGATTACTTTTCTGGACTCCGGGTTATAAATAGACAAGACAGGCAATGTACGTGCAACATAACATTTAGGCGCTTTCTTGTAGCAATTGTTGCTGTGGAAAACAATAATTATTACATAACCTAAGTGTGTGTTTATAGCCTTAGGTATCCATTATGCAATACCCATGCGCCATGCTGTCATCTGTGGGCTGTCCAGCTCTTACAATATTTTTCCAAGTTATCCCATAAAGGGCACGGTTTCAAAAAAAAACGTTATTGAGCAAAAAGCATTCTTTTGATTTTATCTATTACATCTTTTCTCTGAAACATTTCTCATTCTAAGAAGAACTGAGTGAAATATGACTAAAAATGTATATTGGTCTTGGTGTGAAGTACCCGTTATTCTCTTCAAATGTTAATAAAACTTGAATTTTCTCAACAGATTTCCGAAAAAATACTTAAATTGCTAATTTCATAAAATCCGTTCAGCGGGAGCCGAGTTGTTCCGTGCGAATGGAAGGGCGGACGAACAGAAAGACAGAGACAGCAGCCGGACAGACATGACGAAGCTAATAGTCGCTTTTTCGCAATTTTGCGAACGCGACTAAAAAACGCCGTGTGACGTCAGGAACAACTGAAGCCCTTGAAAAAGCAGGAACAAAGATCAATAATGGTGTGGCGTCATTGACGTGCCGACTCCCGTCATGTGTC
>Ga0209629_10003632_pt1 | contig 11129 bp, 11 predicted proteins | sample TergutCu122P5_FD_187286 | JGI IMG/M metagenome (GOLD analysis project Ga0209629, IMG submission 187286) | Cubitermes ugandensis P5 segment gut microbial communities from Kakamega Forest, Kenya - Cu122 P5 (SPAdes) (version 2) | ecosystem: Host-associated > Arthropoda: Insects > Digestive system...
GTGGTGTAATATGAGATCCATTTTGTTTTTAATTTATTGCCAAATATGTTAATTTTTCAGTTGCAAGTTTCAGTTGTGCTGCATATAATCTGCATTACTTTCTGTGATGATCTCTCCAGGAATAGAATTGTTAGCTTGCTGTCCTTGAATAAAAAGTAAAGAGTGTTGGCTTTTGCAGTCGTGATGCTTTGTATCTGTTGGTGTTGACAAATTTTCACACAACATATTTTACAAACATGCCATTGGAGAATACCCCAACACATACTTCTTAATTCCTGCAACTGGTAATAACAGTGTGATGGGCAAGCAAATTTGTGAGACAGTAGACAGGCATGTGTTTGCAATAAATGAAGTATGCAGCATGTGACAGAACATAGAGTATGCACAAAATGTACATGCACTCCATTTGAATGCATCTTCTCAATTTTGTTTTGTAATATGATATATAAACTGATGTCACACTGACGTTTGTACTATACGTAGAGCCTGGTCTTCTTGTTCTTCTGTCACCTTTTACGTCAGTTACAGAACAGACAGACATTACCTAACATAGCAGTAGATAAACATTACCTACCACAGAAATTGAACATGGAGTATTAGTGTTATGTGTTGCTCTGTGACAGATGTGAGCATGACAGCAATCCAGTATCTCAACAGTTACTACGTGGGGAGGCAGTTGGATCGTGAATCAGAATTTGTATCTCAATGCATGGCTCATTTGGCCGCTGCTACAGCTGACCTCGCAGAGTCTGAAGAGTCAAGTCTCCTCTGTATTCAGAGGGCCCTTTTATTGCTCAAAACCCATTTGGAAACATTTAGGAAAAGGTATGTGACTATCTGAGAAGCTGGAATAGCTCACTATAGTGGCTGGGCTGTGGTCTGGATGACCAGTGAATTGTGGTGCAATCGTTAGCAAGGGTAAGGGATTTCCATCTTCTGCATAGTGTTCAGATTGGCCATATGGTTCAGTCTTTATCCTGTCTATTGGGTACTGGGGTCTTTTTTATGGGAGTAAAGTGGCAATGGCATGAAGCTGACCACACATCTTCATTTAGTGCTGAGGTAACACTGCGTGGGTCTTTAACTGCAGTCACCCATATGCCTTCATGCATGTTCATGGATATCTTTTTTTATATCTGGAACGAGACTTGTAGCTACAGATTCAGTTACACTGTTTAATTGAATTCAGTTTGTATTACTTTTAATTATGTAATCAACTCCTTAGATAAAACTTGGAGGTGTTTTTTGTGCTACGTTCTAACTCAGGCCTAGGCCGCCACATTTTTTAGGTTTATGGATTACACACAGACACAAACACCCAAGTGGGTGATCAGCTTGTCTCAGAGGACGCTGCATACACAAGAGATGAAACCAAGCCTGCAGTCTCAGCAGTCATGCAACCTTAGACGTATACTTTAGACCGTACAGACTCTAGGATCAGCTCTGTACTAGTTACACAGAATACAATATGACAGTTGCATAGCATAGTTTAACATGGCATATAATACAAGTGCTGTTATAGGTGGCATGTAGGAAAATAATGTAAGAAATTAAAAGTGAATTTATTTTGGTAAATTTATCACTTAAATCTTTTTTTGTCTGAAGATATGCATATCACTTGCGAAGATGGGCGCTGGAAGGACAAGGAGTGGGCAGCCATGTGCAGTTGATGACAGGAGAGCGAGGTTGTGTGCCATTACGTGTGGTAATCCAACCTGCTGGCATGGCTGAGAAAGGAACACTTGAGTTACTGAGCAGTGATTATATCGCAGACTTGCGAGCAGAAGTATCAAAATGGTGGGAGATGCTGCAAGCTAAGTGTTCCAGCGAAAAAAATAGCTCTGCTCCTACAGGCAGCACTCCTGTGTTGGGGTCACTTCTTACGGAAGGACCTATCCGAATGATCACGCAGGGACAGGAACTCACGACGGAATTTGATGAGAAGACATTGCAGGAAATGGGCTTCAAGGATCTTCAGGTTTGTAGCTTTGATATTGAATTCTGGTTTAATTCCTTGCTGAGCCTGATACTGTAGAGTGTGATAAAATCAGATGTTTCCAGCCACTTGTAACATACTAAAATATGGCATATAAGGAGTATTTAGACTATGTGACCCTTTATTGTTTGGATGGAGTGAATTCAAATGGCACAAATGGTTGGACCCATGGTGGCATAGTTGGTGTACTGACAAGGTCCATTGTTGCTCCGGTTGTGTGTGAAGTTCAATTTGTGCCTCTCAGGGAAATGATTCATCAAAGAAATGACATAGAAGACCATACAATCATATGTAATTGTTTTGTGAAACTTTCTTCTGTATGATGTGTAACTGACAGACTCTGGTAACAGAACCCAAAGTTCCAGCAGCACTAATATCACAGCCTGCAATTGGACGCAGTCATAAGCTAGTTACAGTGATCTTCCATTATCACAGACTTCCAAGTGGAAATGTCTCAAAAATGGTATCTCCATCCAGTATTCTATATGGGTCCCGGCATCCTCCATCCTGATTGTATGGCCAACCCAATGTAGCCTGCTTTTTTTGACTTTGCCGTAAGGTGACCTTCGTAAATCACAAAATTGCATGTTGTATACTATCCTATGTGGTGCATACTTAATTTGTACTAGTTTCTGTAGGTTAAACTTGGGATGAGAGCGTGCCACCCTTGGTGCTTTGTTTTTGAACATGTGGTTGGTGGGGACCATGGGCATCCAACCATTTTGGACAAAGGGCCACTGTTGTTATTGTGGGTTGGTTTACAGGCTACACATGTAAAAATTACAATAAGTGGTATACTCAAAAATTCCTAAATTATTTTGTAATTTGTATAGCATGTACATAATTTACAGATGTGGCTTCAGGCTGCATGCGACCCGCTAGGTTGGAGACACATGCTTGAGACGTTTTGACTCCTTATTTTGTTTCATTTCAGTTTTAAAGTTCAGGTTGCTTCCTCTTAGAGTTCATATTAAAAATGCTTGTAAATGAGATTTGTTGCTGTGTATTCATATTTCTAAAGCTTTTATTAAATCATCAAGCAGAATGGGAAGTACATATTTGAGGTTAAATTGTGAAGTCATGCCGACTCAGAAGCTGATAGTCACTTAGCTAGTTAAGAAATTTGCTGCATTGTGGAATGTAAGGTTTGTTAGCATATTCAGAAGTACCTTCCACTTGACATTATCCTGAGCTAGGTGATTACAGTCTATACTCACAACATGTTTAAGATCAGTTTAATATTATCCTTCCATTTACACATTGGTCCTGTAGATGGTTTTTTTCTTCAGATTTTCCAACTGAAGTTTTGTATTTTTTATCTCTTCTGGAGGTCATGCTTATATGTGGACTTAAAAGAATTTCATGTGAGTTTGATGTTTGCTCATGCATAATTTTAATGCTTTCCTTCCTCCCCAGCTCTTTCAGCCTCATTTCCTACTGTTATCAGGGTAAATATATGAAAACCATTTAATGAATACAGTGGGAGTTTTCTTAATGACTTTACAGATGGTATTTATATCAGTGGGAGCTTCGAGGCAGCAAAAGAAGCGTGATTCTTTAGACATTCCATCTGTGCTGCCACCACCTCCACGTGAAAGTTTGCCGACATTGCTGCTTCTTCAACCACAGTATTTTGAACAGCTTTTCAGTTTGATGCAGACATTGAGTTCAATGAAGACTTCAGTGAAGGGTGGAGTAAGTTTTCTTTTGATTGTTCGAAGGAAAGAGCTTGTGGTGTCATTATTGCCTTCACCCAACAGTAATTTATTTTTCATATTGACATTTTTAGGATATAAATTGGTGCATCTACTATGCTTCTTTCCCTGACTTTTAAATTTGTGAACATTTCAGGAAGAATGTATTGGAAATGTTCAACATTTTACCCCGCGCACACACTATAGATCATCTCTGTGACTTAGTAACAGATGTACAGTAAATTGTGACTTTGCCATGCAAGACTGCGCAATGTCATAACCGAGATGGCCAGAGTATGATTAAAGTTGCTAGGTATGCTCAACTACAATATAGTTGGAACACATTTATTCGTTCAGACAACAACAGGCCTAAGTGGAAGCCATGGTGGTGACACTGGTACTGGCAAATGATATAGAAAAGACAGAGTGGCAACTTAGTCCCTCATCAAGCAGTAATTGCTGGCAGGTGGCATGATGTAAGATGAGTGACATAGATGAGGCCCCATAATACCTGTGGCCAAGAGGAATGTATGTGGGTGGTGGGCCAGGGTGGCCCACAGGCATACAGAATATTAGAATTTGTTTTTGATGTTTTCGGACTGAATGCTGTTCCTCTCACGAGGAATTATCGGCTGACATGTTGTCATGAACATAAATAATATACGGTATTCTTGTTGGTTGTATCAGTCTGAATATGTAAATAAATTTGATTAAAAATCTTGCTGTGAGATCTGGGAGGAACATCACTACTAATTATAGAAGGTCCCCAATTATTGAGTTGTGGGTTGGCCCCCAACCGGTTGTAGGCGTTACTGGGTAAGAAATCCTGTGCACTTTTCTTGGAACTTGTTGCAGTTACAATTGTGATTTTGTATTGTTTCAGCATCAAATACCCCACACCAAAGCTCAGGTTTTGTCTCGACGTGTATGGGATATCCTAACTCTTCTACCAACCAACCCAATTCTGCTGCAGGGTTTTCAGCAGCTTGAGAATTCAGAAAACATTTCACTGCAACAGCTTCTGGATCCTGCTAGCCCTCAGAAGCTTATGTACTCTCTGTATATTGTGGAATCTCTCAACCGGCCCAATGCTTCAGTCAAAAAGAACAAATCTTCGGTATGTTCTGTCAGCTTACGTAAACATACTGAGGTGTTTAATGCCCTGAACAGATATTGGTCCTTAATTCTGAGAGTTTGTTTTAGTTGAAACCATTGGAAGTGCACTGTTCAGAAAAAATAGCATGTGTGCCAAGAGACTGTTATCAGATGGTATCTTTATTATAATACAGCTTGTATTTGTGCACTCAGACATTTTACTAATATGCTGATGTTCCATGCTTACATACATCATGCCTTCCTTTTTCTCCTATTTTGACATTCAGACTAGGCAAGAATATTATACAGACTATTTTTCTAACAGGTTCTTGGTATGTAAGGTGCTTGGAATTTGTAGACTAGCTGAGAAACTGTTAGGTGTACAGTCAGGACTCTGCTCCACATCGTTAGTTAGTTAGTCAGTCAGTCAGTCCCGTATTTTGTTTTGTTTTGTTTGTCCATTTGTTCATTCGTTACTGGTATTGGCATTGAGTAACTTTAAAATGGTCCTTTCCCTCTTCCTGAATATAATGCAAAGTGGGTAAAATTTTTCCGAATTTTTTATTACAAAGGTTGTAATAATGTAAGTAATGCCCCACATTTTTTTTTCTCACTCCAGAATAAAGATAGTAATGTGAAAATTGAGAGGTAGCAACACTGATGTTTATTGCACACATGTGTAAATACACGGTCGTCCAACAGATAGCACTGCTGTAGTAGTCTGTGAAAATGGCGCCTGTGTCTGACACACGTTACAAACAATGAGCTGTAATTGAATTCTTAGTGGCGGAGAAAGAAAGTGTGGGGTACTTTCACAAACAGTTGTGTGCTGCGTATGGAAGTTGTGCAGTCGATAGGAGCACTGTTGGACGTTGGGTTCAGAGAGTTAAGGCTTCAGGAAGTGGAGAATCGGAGCTGCATGATCGACCGCGGTCTGGGCGTCCTGCCACAGCCACCAGCCCAGACATGTTGCAGCGTGCCGATGGCATTATTCACGCGGATCGGCGCATCACAAGTCGGCAATTGGCCGTACATTTTTCAGTCGGCAATGGCAATGCAATGGCAATCATTGGCGCTTTGGGATATTTGAAGGTATGCGCAAGATGGGTTCCTCAAAGTCTCACAACCGAGTGCAAACATCAAAGGAAAGCCATCTGTTCTGAATTGTTGGAGCATTTTGATGCTGAGGGGGAGGTATTTTTGTCCCGGATCGTCACAGGTGACGAAACCTGGGCTCACCATTATGAGCTGAAGACAATAAGGCACTCAATGGAGTGGCATCATCCGCAATCACCAAAAAAAAAAAGAAGTTCAATTCAACTCCTTCCGCTGGAAAGGTCATGATCACTGTCTTTTGGGACATTGATGGAGTGATTCTGGTGGATGTGATAGCCAGAGGTGAGACAGTCAATTCGGATGCGTACTTCAAAACCCTCCAAAAACTGAAACAGCCTTACCGGCGAGTGCGGCCTAACAGGAATCCAGGAGACATGTTGATTCAGCACGACAATGCCAGCCCTCACACAAGTCAACGAACCCAGGAGGCAATCACCAAATTTGGTTGGACTGTGCTCCCCCATCCCCCCTATAGTTCTGATCTGGCACCATCGGATTTTCATCTTTTGGGGCTTCTGAAGGATACACTGTGTGGAACAAGTTTTGAAGATGACGAGAGCGTGATTTGTGCAGTGAGGACATGGCTATGTGAACAGGAAATGAGCTGGTACAGGGAAGGCATGCATGCCCTTGTTTTGCGCTGGCGTAAGGCTGTAAACATACATGGAGATTATGTGGGAAAATAACATGCGTAAAGGAAATATCCAGTTATACTGTGCGTGAATTAAACACATTCTGAATAAAAAGTTTCCGAGAAAAAATTGTGGGGCATTACTTTCTGAGCACCCCTTGTAGTAATGAAATTTCTTTTCATCTTTTGGTTAAAACTTTTCACTTTCTTTTATTTTATGCTTACTGTGCTGTAACTTTTTCATGTCTTTTTTGCAGCATGTTTTCATGATCGTACATTTATTTCAACTTGCATGTAATCCAAAATCATTTGTTAAATTTAATTTATGAAGTATTTCTGTCCTTTCTGATTGAACTTTATGGTCTGCGTGTACCATGACTGGTGTTCTCTTACCTTGTCCTGTTACCACGGTATCTTTGCTGAGTTGAAAGGCATAGAGGTTATATCATTTTGTGCCTGGCCTCTCTGAAGTTTTATCTTTCTATAAAGGACCTACTATAAAGGAAAATGAATTTGTATAGTGAACCCCTGTTTCATTTTCTCAGTTTAATGTTCTGTAGTGTTCATTTTCCATAATCACAGGCCTATTAACTCATCTTTAAATTTGTGTGTAAATTGTTCCTCATTGTTTATCCACATTAAATGGGGGACCTTCCCACTATATTAAAATATGTCACTAACATGGGCTTAATCAGAAGATGATGAATTTTCATATCATAGTGAACAGGAAATCCTAGTTTGCTGTGACATACCAGGTCTGTTGTTTTTATTAGTAAAGATTAAAATTTTTGCAGGTGAATAACAGTCCAACCCATGAGGGAAGTAAGGAGTCAACCTCGGTTGGAAATTGGAGTCAAATGTTTATACAACAGGGTGGCTTGAGACACCTGTTTGATATCTTCATGTCAGGTATTTCCTGCGTGTATTATGGCATTATGCCATCCATTAATTACGCTGTTATTGTCATGGTGTATTCTGTTTGCCTGAAACTTAGATCTGTGGTGGTAAAATTTAATGATCACAGATTTCCATATTTCAGAATAATATTAAAGTCCATAACACTGAACAGTGTGTTGGCCTCCCTAAGCAACATTTCAACATGTATTCATTTTGTTTCTGATGAAGTGCAGGATTTTTGCTAGAATCCCATTGTCACCCCCTCACCCTTTTGCAGTGATGAAGAAATTTTACTTTGTTTGCAAATGTGAGTTGGTTCGTCAGAACATCTGAAAGCCAGTACCCACCATGTGAATGGAAACTAAAGGACTGTGTTTATTGAAGGTTTTGTTTACTTTACTGCATGCTTTATTCATTGTCCCAGCATATATTCACAGGTGATACCATGTAACTAATAACATGAATCATACAGCACCAGAATAACACAGAAGGCTAGTAAAGCAAACCTTCCTTGGGCCGTCCATTAGCGGCTGAGTAAAACTCTTCTAAGAATAATTACAGACAATATTGAACATGGTAAATAATGATGTAGACCTGCAGAGGTTGTGCTCGATTGTCAGTGCGTTAAACACATTAAAACCAAAATGTGGAAACTGAAGGTGAACATGGTGTAAATGTTCATATTTCCTTACCTGTGGATATAATGGTGGTATTGCACCGAATAAATCAATAGCATAGTAGCATTCTGCTCACGGGGGAGAAACAGGGAAGCAAGAGGGCATTGTGGGATGCCCTATGCCACCTACTCCATCCTGTCAGGAAATGGGAAGAGTAAGAGTCAATTCATGAAGGATGGTTTTGCAGGTGTACTGCAGAGGTCAGGTGGTGATAGCAGTGAGTGGCAGCAAGACTGCCTGGCATGTCTGCTTAAATTGCTATGTCAGTTGGGTGTGTCATCAGAGGACGGAGATGTCTTACATGATGTCTCTGATAGTCTTCGCAACAAACGAGCCAGGCGGTTTCGCAAAGGAAGCTCTGATAAACTGGTCATACCAAAACTCAATGAAGTGAGTGAAGAATCATTTACTTATAATAAAAAAAAAATCTTGAAATACATGTGGTCCTTTTATCACGTCCCTGAGCGTGGCAGCTGTCATGGGGTCTCATGTTCATTACGGGCTGCCATGCTTAGCGGCATGAGACAAGGGTTATCCTGCATGTTTGAAGTTAATGTTTCCCATAAGAAAAATAGTTGTGTCTTCATAAGGTGTGCTGTGTGAAGTTTGTGTGCCCTGCATGACCTGAATATATCAGCTGCTTTTCGTGAAATGCAATTTGAAAGGTGAAACCATTGTTATGACCATGTAACAATTTTAACTCATGATTTTCACCATCTCCAACATGGGAACCGTACATGCTTTTGAGATATTTCAAGAGATTTTTTTTTTTTTTTTCATTTGGATGAATGTGTTAACTTGTTTTTCTTTCAGGCAATGTTGCAGATGATGAATGTTGACTCTGTGATGCCTCAGTTAACAAGCATTCTTCATGAAGCATCTCTTCCAAGAGACCCAAACCATTATAAAACAGGATTCTGGGGCAGAGCACAGGTATGTTATTTGTTGTCAAATGTTTCTTCTAGTACTGATATTTACAAGGTAAGTCTTTTTCTAGCTATGGCTTTTTAATTAAACTCCATTATCTATTCTTTGATTACTTACATATTTGTTTACAATTGCTGTGTGTATCCTACATTACCATTAAAATAGATTTTCCTACAAATTCTAGATTGTTGTATGACCAAGTGCAGGGCAAGAAGTTTTGTTACTTCAGAATTGCATTTCGACTAATAGTATGCTTATTTCTTGTGTCTTGTTAATCATGCAGGTATGGAGACCAGCCATGTCTGTCATGTCCTTAGAGCTTCAAACTGAAAATGTGATATTCTGGGCCACGCACAACCACTGTTGTAGTGTGCAGTTGCAATAACATTTTCCTGCATGTCATGATATGAACAGGAATGACAGGCATGTATTTTTTGGCCTTTTTTTTATTGGCCTGTCAGTGGTGCCACATATGAAGATGTTCCAGAAGCTGACACTACAAGTTAATGAAGCAGGGATTGAAAAAATTATGAATCCATCATGGCCGTGCTCCTGCACAGTCTGCTTTCTCTTTTAGAGACTGTCTTGACATTTTTGTGCAGCAGTGGATCAGTAAACTCACCTGCAGCTCTTTCTTGTGCCCAGCTTGCAGTCCAGACTGACAGCATCCAATGATTTGCTTTTTGAGGTGTCCTAAAATTTGTATAAATATAGAGGTAACATAGCATCTTGCCCTCCCTGTATATTAATGAGTGGTGGTTGAATTTTTTCTTCTTCTTAGAATGTATGTTATATATAGAACTCTGGTATGCATGTCATATGGGTAGGGGACTGTCAAATGGAGTGTAGAGAAAGCATGCCCCTTGCCATCCAAAGCATGATACTAAGAACTGTGTTTCCCAGCTATCGTGCTGAGTGATTCCAAGATTGGGAAGTGTAGCAGCAACAAACAGTCTGTACATTGGAATCAGTTCCAGGAAAATTTTTTCCATGGGTTCGCATGTCAGTTACATTGTTCAAATCTTTCTTTTTTAAAAGAAGTTCTGTCAGAAATGCAATTTTTTCGCAACATTCGAAACATTTCTGAGAGGATCACACCATAATCCACCTGCAAACATGTTCCTGGTTCAGTGTGCAGCCACCAGCAGAATTTGAGTAATAATATGGGTACTTGCACCTCTCTTCGCAGGTAGTACATTATGCCATGGCACTGCTTGTGTCATGGGTGCATTCAGGTGAGCCAGTAAGGCAGGCTCTGTTTGCTGCTCCTCACTTTCCCAAGTGGCTCCAACGGTTGGTGCTAGAAGACCCAGAGCCTGCTGTGCGGCGTGAAGTGTGCACTGCCCTGTATCGTCTCTGTCTTGGTTCTTCTTCCTCTCCAGTTCCTGCAGCTAACACAGGCCTCAATATCACAGCACACTTACTGAGCCACCTCTTGGAATATTTGGTCATTGCAGAAACCATGAGGCCACAGAAACTGGAGGTGAGTGTTACATAGTCAGTGTGTGATAAACAAGAATCATGAGCTAGGGTAGGGTTGAGTGATTGTACATTGGCACCCTTTTCCCATTTATCCTGTACTTCCACCAAACCGAACTTAACAACTCTGTGGATCAGAATGTTTCTTGAGAAGGTGATAGGTTCGTACCTAGTCAAGAGGTTCTCCACATTTTTTGGAACCCGAAGTTCATTACGGTGTTCACAAAAGCCCACCACTTGTCCCTGAACAGATGAATACAGTGTATGACCTTCTGTGCTTTCTTTTTAAAATTTATTTTAATGTTATCCTTCCACCTTTGCCTAGGTCTTTCAAGTGGCCCCTTCCCTTCACATTTTCTCACATAACCTTGTGTGCTTGTCTTTCTCCCCCTACCTACCCCATGCCTCGCCCATCTCATCCTCCTTGAATTCATTAAACTGATATTTGGCAAGGAGTAGATATCATGAAACTCCTTGTTATGTGATGTGATTTTGACCATGCATCATCATTAATGTGTGGAAATAAAATGCCAACTAGATGCAACTGAGGTTTTTATTGCAGATCTTATTGCTTGCTCAACATGTTTCGGGCACCACTGTGCCCATCATCAGGAGCT
>Ga0209629_10003633_pt1 | contig 11128 bp, 7 predicted proteins | sample TergutCu122P5_FD_187286 | JGI IMG/M metagenome (GOLD analysis project Ga0209629, IMG submission 187286) | Cubitermes ugandensis P5 segment gut microbial communities from Kakamega Forest, Kenya - Cu122 P5 (SPAdes) (version 2) | ecosystem: Host-associated > Arthropoda: Insects > Digestive system >...
GGAAAACAACCGCTTTCATTTCCTTACGCGCCGTTTCGACCGCACTGACGACGGCGAAAAACTGCATCTGCAAACGCTTTGCGGGCTTGCGCATTTCGATTTTAACGTGCCGGGCGCTTATTCTTACGAGCAACTTTTTCAGACGATACGCACGTTGCGGCTGCCTTATTACGACACGGAACAGGCGTTTCGCCGTATGGTTTTCAACATTGTGGCGCGCAATCAGGACGACCACGCCAAAAATTTTTCGTTTCTGATGGACAAAAACGGAAAGTGGCGGCTTGCGCCTGCTTACGATATGACTTTTGCCTTCAATCCTGCGGGCAATTATACTGCACAGCATCAACTTTCGATAAACGGAAAACGCGATAATTTTACGCGGCAGGATTTGTTGCAACTGTCTGAACAGATGAATATTAAAAAGCCGAATGAGATGATTGAAGAAGTTATAGACACGGTCGAAAATTGGAAAAAATATGCTAAAAATGTGGAAATTCCTGCAGAAATCATTGATTTTATCGGCAAAACTCACGTAATATCATTATAAGTTAATGACTTAAAAAATAATCATTAATGGTATTTTTATATATTAATGACTTAAAAAGAAAGCACAAAATAACATTATGAATTTTGAATACAATTTTGACGAAGTAATAGATCGCCGAAATACCGACAGCGTGAAATACGAGTTATTGCAAACACTCTATGGGACAGACGATTTGCTGCCAATGTGGGTTGCCGACATGGAGTTTCAGACACCTGCCTGTATTATCGACGCGCTGAAACGCCGATGCGAACATCCTGTTTTTGGATATACCGTTTGCCCAAAATCGTTTTTTGAACTGTTCCGTAAGTGGATTGCAACGCTGCATGGGTGGGATGTGCCGCTCGACGCCATTGGTTTTGTGCCGGGAATAGTTTCTGCTATTGCATTGGCTGTGCAAGCATTTACGCACCCCGGCGATAAGATTGTTGTTCAGCCGCCGGTATATCCTCCATTTTTCACGATTCCGAAGGCGAACAAGCGAGAAGTAGTTTGGAATCCGTTGCTGGAGATTGACGGACGTTTTGAAATGAATTTTGATTTATTGGAGAAGCAGGTTGCAGATAAAGAGGTAAAGATGCTGATTTTGTGTAATCCTCACAATCCGGGCGGGAGAGTGTGGAACAGAGAAACACTGCAACGCTTGGCGGCTATTTGTTTTAAGAACAACATATTGGTTGTTTCCGACGAAATTCATGCTGACATGGTTTATCCTGAATATCAACATGTTCCATTTGCGTCGGTGTCGCCCGAAGCGCAACAATGCAGCATCACATTTATGTCGCCCAGCAAAACGTTTAACATGCCCGGAATTATTTGTTCCTATTATGTCATTGAAAATAAGGATCTTTACACAAACTATAAAGCTGCCTGCGATGCGCTTGAATTACACAGCAATCTGTTTGCTATTGAAGCGGCTCAGACTGCCTACATGTCGGGCAATGAGTGGCGAATACAGATGATAGATTACGTGCGGGAAAATGTCGAAACGGTATTCCGGTTTTGCAAAGAGCACATTCCGCAAGTGAGGGTGATGATGCCTGAAGCCTCATTTTTAGTCTGGCTTGACTTTAAGGAATTGAGAATCAGCGACGGAGCATTACAACGATTGATAATTGATAGCGCAAAACTGGCGCTTAACCATGGACCTGCGTTTGGACCCGGCGGCGAAGGGCATCAACGCATGAACATCGGTGCGCCGCGTTCTATAGTCTTAACCGGATTGCAACAGCTTGAAAAAGCGATTACATGCATACTAAAATAATGATGCAAAACTATATATGATAAAAACTCGGATTGCCTTTTTATCCGTTTGTGTCTAATTGGGGATTTTATGCTAACTTTGCTGTTGTAAGTTAAAGGCGGCAATAAGATGAGCCGCAACTATAGGTTTTACAATCCAAAGGGTATAATCATATATTTATTTTACAATTCAAATTATGAAAAAACTGTTATCTCTCCTTTTTATTTGCTGCTTGGCGGGCGACGTTTCGCAGGCATTGGCGCAGGAAAAGTACAAAACCGCTGCGGGAGAATATACCGTAACGCAATATGCATCAAATATTTACAAAATTACCTTTCAGCCAAACGATTATACGCGGAATGAGCAGATTAGCGATGCCGTGATGTTGAAACCGGTTGAGAACGCAAAAATCTTGGTTGAATTTCGCCATGATTCGTTGGTTTTAAATGGTAACTTCATCATTGCAACTGCGCATCACACAGGCGATTATCGCGGGTTTAAGATTGCGTTGCAGCCCGGCGAGGAAATTTTCGGTGGTGGCGAACGCGCTTTGCCGTTGAACCGCAGAGGCTATCGGTTAAATCTGTATAATGCGCCGAATTACGGCTATGGCGAAGGCGCCGAAAACCTGAATTACAGTGTGCCGTTTTTTACTTCGTCCAACGGCTACGGACTCTTTTTCGACAATGTATCAAAGGGTTATGTGGATATTGGGAAGAACGCTAAAAACACGCTGGAGTATGGCGCTTTTTCGGGCGAACTGAACGTGTATGTTATTTTCGGCGATTATCAAAAAATTCTCTATTCGTATTATCAACTCACAGGTACACAGCCCATTCCGCCGCGCTGGGCGTTCGGCAATTTTATGAGCCGCATGGGTTACAGCAGCGAGGCACAAGTAACTGATATTCTGGCGAAAATGCAGCAAAATCACATTCCGGTGGATGCTATTATTTTCGATCTTTTCTGGTTTGGCGACAGCGTGCAGCACTATGTCGGCAATCTCGACTGGGTGAATAAAACAAAATGGAAAGACCCCGAAAAAATGATTGCTAATTTCACCAGGCAAGGCATTAAAACCATCTTGATTACAGAGCCTTACATGGTAGAAAACACGAAATATTACGCCGAATCGCTGCCTTATCTCGCGGTGGACAGCGCCGGTGCAAAGCCGTATTATCTCACGCAGTTTTATTTCGGGCATGGCGGAATCATCGACCTGTTTCGCAAAGATGCGCAGGATTGGTTTTGGAAATTTTACCGGCGGCAAATGGACATCGGCGTGGAAGCGTGGTGGGGCGATTTGGGCGAACCCGAACATCATCCGGCGGATGTCTATCACAATTTGAAGGATTTGGGTTTTCAACGGCTGTTTAGCGCCAACGAAGTGCATGGTTTTTTCGGGCATACGTGGACGAAAATGCTGTTTGAAAAATATGCCGAAGAATTCCCCGGTAAACGGCTGTTCAGCCTCAACCGCAGCGGTTATGCGGGTTCGCAGCGTTATTGCATCTTTCCGTGGACGGGCGATGTGGGGCGCACGTGGAGCGGATTGCGGGCGCAGTTGCCGGTGCTGCTGGGCATGAGCATGAGCGGCGTTCCTTATGTGCACAGCGATGCCGGTGGTTTTGCCGGCGGCGATGGCGACAACGAACTCTATGTCCGCTGGTTGCAGTTTGCCACGTTTACGCCTATCTTTCGTCCGCACGGTACGGCGGTGTACGAAATTGACCCCTCCAATTTCAGTTTTCCCAGTGAGGCAGCGTTGATTGACGAGCCGTACCGATCGTTTGCAAAAAAGACTATCTGGCTGCGTTACAGTTTATTACCTTATAATTATACGCTGGCATATCAACAGGCAAAAAATGGCAATCCGTTGATTTCGCCGCTCTACTATTGGTATTCGGAGGATACCGTTGCCTCTAACATTCAAAATGAATATATGTGGGGCGCGACCATTTTAGTGGCGCCGGTGCTCGAAAAAGGCGCAAAAACCATTACGTATTATTTGCCGCAGGGAACATGGTATTCGCCCGAAAAAAACTGTTTTTTGAATGGGAAACAGTGGTACACAGATAGTTGCTCGCTGACGGCGATTCCTTATTTTTTCAAAGAGGGCAGCTTTATTCCCATGCAGTTTACGCATCGTCTGGCAGGAAGCTACACCGGCGACAGCCTGACTGTTTATTACGTTCCATCTTCAAAACCATCTGTTTACACACTTTTCAACGATGATGGAAAATCGCCTAACAGTTTGAAAGATAATCAATTTGAATTGATAACGTTCAACTCGTCGGGAGTTACGAATGGCAATGTAACTGTCGAAATCAGTTCCAACGGTGGCAATTACAACGCAAAACCGACTCAACGGATTATCCGCTTATCCATTCCTTTGAATAAAAAACCTTCTTTTATTTATCTGAATGATAAGATATTAAATAAAAACAAATGGAATTATGCAAATGGCATATTGGCCTACTCATTGAGTTTTACGGGAGAAACGATGAGGGTGAAAATTGAAAAATAAGCAGTCAATTTTTATAAATACAGGGTTTAAGTTTTTTCAAATAGCTTCATGCACCAGCAACTCTTTCAACTCTTCAAACTCTTTCGATAGCGAGATAGCCCGTTTTTGTCCCTGCATGAATGCCTGCAGTTTTTCGGGAATAGCGATTTTTTTGCCAATGATCGATTCTACCGTGTCGGCAAATTTTGCCGGATGGGCTGTTTCGAGGAAAACACCTGTTTCTCCCGCTTTGAGGTTATCTTTTAACGCCTGATAACCGCAAGCTCCGTGAGGGTCGAGCAGGTATCCGGTTGAGGCATAACACTCTTTGATAATTGATTTGATTTGTTCGTCCAAATAGCGGCATCCTGAAATGTCGGCGCAAATCTTTTCGTGCGAACCGTCATACAATGCCAGCACGCGGGCGAAATTGCTCGGATCGCCTACGTCCATTGCATTAGCCAGCGTTGCCACCGACGGACGCGGAGAATAGTCGCCGGTTTGCAGATAATGCAGAAAAATGTCATTTTTGTTGTTGGCGGCGATAAAGCGGGCGATGGGCAGTCCCATCCGTTTGGCAAACAGTCCGGCGGTGATGTTGCCGAAATTGCCGCTTGGAACCGAAACTACTATCCGGCCTGTTTTTCCGCTTCTTTTCAGTTGAGCATACGCATTGAAATAATAGAATGCCTGTGGCAAAAAGCGGGCGACATTGATCGAGTTGGCAGAAGTGAGATGCATTTTTTCATTCAATGCGGCATCCATAAATGCCGATTTCACTAACCGCTGGCAATCGTCGAACGTGCCGTCAACTTCGATAGCTGTAATATTTTGCCCGAGCGTAGTAAACTGCTTCTCCTGTATGTTACTTACCAACCCTTTGGGATAAAGCACATACACATGAATGCCGTCCACGCCCAGAAAACCGTTGGCAACGGCGCTTCCCGTATCGCCCGAAGTGGCAACCAGCACTTTTACATTTCTCTGTCCCTGTTTTTTGATGAAATATCCCAGCAAACGCGCCATGAAACGGGCGCCCACATCTTTAAACGCCAGGGTAGGTCCATGAAACAGCTCCAGACTGTAACTGTCCGGATCTACTTTCACAAGCGGCGTTTCAAAGCTAAGTGTTTCATACACAATTTGTTTCAATATATCCGCATCAATATCTTCGCCAAAAAACGCATCGGCGACCCGATATGCCATTTCTTGAAACGAAAGCCGGTCAATGGTTTCAAAAAATGGTGCCGGCAACTGTTTGATGGTTTGCGGCATATAAAGCCCCTTGTCGGGAGCAAGCCCTTTTACGACCGCCTCCTGCAACGAAGCTAACGGCGATTGATGATTAGTGCTGTAATAGTGCATAACGATTTTGTTGAAAGAGTGTTATACCTGCTGTCGCTTTTTATGCAAAACGTGTAATGACGGGTTTTATTTTGGTAAACTGTGTAATAAATCATAACTGTTTTTGTATCAATCGTCTAATTCCAGCTCATTGGTAATATAGAGCCTGTATTTGGCGGAAAGCAATGCCAGCAGTTTACTGATTTGTTGCTGGGAATCAAGTGTTTCGGGCGAAATGTCTTCTTTTTTCAGCCGCAACATCCATACGCCGTAAAGGAAAATAAAACAGGCTTCAATATCTTCCGTTTCATTGTCGGAAGTATGAGTTTTCAGGGCGCTGATAACAGGCAGTGTATGATAAAAAAGCGCGCCGTAATCTGCATGTTTTGGCGAGCGGAGCAGCGCATAATGCAAATCAATAAGATCGTTCAGCGTGTTTTTAACAAGTTGTATATGTCCTTTTTGCCTGACATTTTCGGTGCGCATCATCTCTACCAGGCTCTCATACCACTCAAATTCCTGCCGTTTTTCATTGCTGGAACGATTGCTCTTTGCGATGATATCGCTGTGTATGGCATCAACAGAAAGATTGTAAGCGCGTATAATATCCTCTATTTGCCACATATAGAGAATATATTCGGCGATATTTTCCTTCCATTTTTGTTGTGCAATAAACATAATCAGTCAACAGTATTCGTTTTTGGCAAACGATATATCCAAAATTCTGTCTATATTTGAACGCCAAAATTACATAAAAAAATGAATCCTTCAACACTCCTGCAAAAATATTACTCCAGCAACAGCGTGACATTTGATATATTGATGAAACACAGCGAATTGGTTACTAAAAAAGCCGTTACAATCGCTCAAAGTCATCCGGAGTTGCATGCCGATGTGTCGTTTATTGAAGAGGCTGCCATGTTGCACGATATCGGTATTTTTCTCACCAATGCACCCGAATTGGGCTGTTTTGGTGCCTGTCAATACATTGCGCACGGCTATTTGGGAGCGGCTATTCTGCGAAAAGAGGGATTGCCCCGCCATGCGCTGGTGTGCGAGCGGCATACGGGTACAGGAATTGCGTTGCAGGAAATTATTGCCCGAAAGTTGCCGCTTCCTCACCGCGATATGCTTCCACAAAGCATTGAGGAACAAATCATCTGTTTTGCCGATAAATTTTTTTCAAAATCGTGTAATGATAAAGAGTTGTCGATAAAGCAGATACAAGCGGCGTTAGCCAGATACGGTGAAGCGGGTTTGGCGCGGTTTAACGGGTGGGCGGCGTTGTTTTCTTTGCCTTAATGTTGTTGAATTTGTATGCAAACCCAAAACTCAACAACTCTTTCATCTGAATTTTAGGTTTCATATTGGGAATCAGCGTGCCCGAATCGTCAAAACGGGGATGGAGGGCAAATCTCACTGATAGATAGCGATTTATGAGAAAATTCGTTACCGTTTCCCAATCTATTTCTACATGATGATAATTGCTGAAAAAATAGAAACGGGTGCTGATGTCAATGGCATAATTCAGTTTTTTCTTGTATTCAATTTTTAGCTGGCTGCCGATCTCCTTCAACGACTTCATCCCCGGTTTTACGCCAAAAGCTGATGTTACATAATGCGTTGCATCTAAAAAAGAGAGATATTTAAACGATATCGGGCTGATAAGAACCGAAAGGTCTTGTTTATATTTATAATCCATTCCAATACCCAAATCAAGCCGGTAAGGAGAAAACAGTCCGTTTGCTTTAGCCCGAGAGTTTATTCCCGAAAATGCTGTCAACGAATACGTTGTAAACTCGCCCGAAAAACTGTAATACCAATTCTGGAAGGCTTTAATACCATATTTACTCGACAGCCTGATTAAATTGTCGGTTACCGAATAGCCTCTTACCGTGTCGCTATGCTCACTCTGTATCCCCATGCGAAACGTAATGCTATTGTCAAATTGAATTTTCTTCTGATCGTCATACGTCAGGCTTCCGTCAAACACCAGCAGCGCAGCCAGATTCGTCAAGCCGCCCTGGTACCAGTTGGCTGACGTGTAATTTTGCGACATTTGAGCCAAAAAACTTCCTTTTGACGACCATGGGTCTTGCTCCACTTTGGCAATTTTCGGTCTCGCCGGCAACGTTAGCGTGTAGTTGCGGGGCAGCAGTTGAGTACGTCTGTCGGGCACCGGCATCGACTGCGGTTTAAGTTTTTCCGGATTGGGGAGCGCCCACACATAATTGCTGATCCGCAAAGCGCTGTCGCGAATCAAATATTGTTTAGCGCTCTGCCGCAAACTGTCAATATGTGCCGTCAGGTAAAACCGGAGCGGAAAATAATCTGTCAACGGCTTGTCATGTTGAATGTTAAGACATGATTTTTCCGGCGGGAAAACCGGATACGGATGAAACTTGGGATATGGGTGAAAGCCGGTGAAAATAATATCAGTAAAAAGAGGATTAGCTTCAAAATAATTGCTGTCGGGCAATTGTGCAATGATGCCGGAATCTATTGGAGTAGTTATCGACATGTTCCACAAAGCAGAATCGGTTTGCAGGGGTAAGTTTAAGTATGCCGGTATTGCATTGTGCATCACAGGGTTACTTTTTGCTCCAGCAACGATTATAGATGTAATAAATAGTAGAACTAAGGCTAATCGCTTCATCATCCCTTTTTTAGGGTGTAAATTTACACATTTCATGCTTTTCAACCAAAAAAAGTGTTTATATTTTAGATTTTTTATATATAAACAATGAATATAAAACAGAGAAACTCGCAACTTCTTGCAAATCTCTCTGTTTCAGGTAGCGACTCGGGGACTTGAACCCCGGACCTCATGATTATGAATCATGCGCTCTAACCAGCTGAGCTAAATCGCCATTTCGGGAGTGCAAAGATACGATTTTTTTCCTGACCGCAAAAGGTGTATGAGAAAATTCTTTATGACAGAATTGCTACCCATTTATGACAGGGCGTTGCTACCAGCCCCTTATGGTAAGAGCCTCCCAAAGCCCCTCCTGCCCCTATCGCCTTCAGCACTTTCCCCGGACCTCTCCCGTCCTTCGGACACCCTCTCCGCAAGAGAGGGGAAAAGGTAAAGAGATTGTAGGGAAAGAAAAAGGGAAAAAAGTTTTGGAGGGGATGTAAACCACAACGGCAACGCATGGGGTAAGAAAATAATTTCTTCGTGTCTTTCTGTCTTCGCGTTTAATTGTGAAAAAACGCAGTGTTGAAAAAAGAGACGTAAACGTCTTTTTTTACAGTAAACACGAAGACGCGAAGATTAAAAGGCTGAAAATCTGATATATATCGGGCTTTCAGCCCTTTTAACCCCCTCTCATTAAGGAGAGGAGGAAGTTATCATAACAATCATGGTTCAGACAATTCACTCCAAGTGAAACCTTCTCTAAAAACAAATTGCATTTGCAAGATTTTTTTTCTATATTTGCAAATATATACATCAACCATCATACACATACACTCATGAAGATACATGAATATCAAGCAAAAAAACTGTTTTCATCCTATGGTATCCCCGTAGAAAACCATATCCTTTGCCGTGAAGCCGTAGAGGTAGAAGCTGCCTGCCGAAAACTTGGTACGGAACGTGTCGCAGTAAAAGCCCAAGTGCTTGCAGGAGGGCGGGGAAAAGCGGGAGGCGTGAAACTGGCAAAAAGCAAGGATGAAGCTGTAAACCATGCACGCACCATTTTAGGATTGACTGTCAAAGGGTATCCCGTTACAAAAATCATAGTAAGCGAAGCTGTAGATATTGCATCGGAGTATTATGCAGGGTTTGTCGTAGATCGCAATGCAAAATCGGTTACGCTAATGGTGAGCGCGGAAGGCGGAGTCGATATAGAAGAAGTGGCAGCTAAAACGCCTGAAAAGATTCACAGGTTTCTCATAGATCCTTTAATCGGGTTGCCCGATTATCTTGCACGCAGATGCGCCTTTACGCTCTTGCAGGAGATGTCTCAAGTCAACCAGCTGGCTTTCATATTGCAACGGTTGTACACCTTATTCATCGAAAAAGATGCGTCGCTGGTTGAAATTAATCCGCTTGTACTCACTCCGCAGGGAAACTTTGTGGCGATAGATGCAAAAATGACATTCGATGACAATGCCCTGTACCGTCAGCCGGACATACAGGCGTTGTTCGACCCTACGGAAGACGAAAAAACAGAAGCCGAAGCAAAATCAAAAGGATTAAGTTTTATCCATCTTGACGGAGAAATAGGCTGCATGGTGAATGGCGCCGGACTGGCAATGGCTACGTTAGATATGATAAAACTCTATGGCGGCGCGCCGGCTAACTTCCTTGATGTCGGCGGGAGTTCCAGTCCGAACAAGGTGATTGCTGCAATGGAGCTGTTGCTGAAAGACCCTAAGGTAAAAGTAGTTCTGATCAATATATTTGGCGGCATAACGCGTTGCGATGACGTGGCTTCGGGATTGCTCACCGCTTTTGAGCAACTGAAGACTGATATTCCTGTCATTGTCCGCCTTACGGGAACAAACGAACAGGAAGGACGTGCATTGCTTCACGGTACGCGTTTCACAGTAGCCGAAACGATGGGAGAAGCAACACATTTAGCCGTTGACCGTTCTAAACAATAATTTTCCCCGTCGGGAAAATGGTAATACATTAAAACTGAAAAGACATGAGCATACTGATAAACGAATCAACACGATTGATAGTACAGGGAATTACCGGAAGAGACGGCAGTTTCCATACAAAAAAGATGTTGGAGTACGGTACGAGAGTGGTGGGAGGCGCTACTCCCGGCAAAGGCGGAATGAACGTACTCGGCGTACCGGTGTTCAACACGGTGTATGAAGCACAAGAAAAGACGGAAGCAACTGCCTCCATCATCTTTGTGCCTGCCCGTTTTGCCGCCGATTCTATCATGGAAGCCGCTGCCGCAGGGATAAAACTCATCATCTGCATTACCGAAGGCATACCCACGCTGGATGTCATCAAAGCATACCGTTTTGTGCAACAAAAAGGCGCCATGCTGATAGGACCTAATTGTCCGGGACTCATTTCGCCCGAAAAAAGTTTGGCAGGTATCTTACCGGTGCAGATATTTAAAGAAGGGAATATCGGCATTATTAGCCGTAGCGGGACATTGACTTACGAAGTGGTGTATAACCTGACTGTCAACGGGATGGGGCAATCTACCGCTGTTGGCGTAGGCGGCGACCCGGTTGTAGGACTTTATTTCCGCGAGTTGTTGGAGATGTTTCAAAATGACCCTGAAACGGACGCCATTGTCATGATTGGCGAGATAGGTGGAAATGCCGAAGAACAAGCTGCTGAATACATTAAGAAGCATGTAACCAAACCTGTAATCGGCTTTATTGCAGGGCGGTCGGCGCCTCCGGGCAAACAGATGGGACATGCCGGAGCTATCATATCGGGCGGAGTCGGTACGGCTGCCGGAAAAATTGCCGTATTGGAAGCCGCCGGCATCCAAGTTGCCAAAGAGCCTTCTGA
>Ga0209629_10003635_pt1:0-7500 | contig 11127 bp, 12 predicted proteins | sample TergutCu122P5_FD_187286 | JGI IMG/M metagenome (GOLD analysis project Ga0209629, IMG submission 187286) | Cubitermes ugandensis P5 segment gut microbial communities from Kakamega Forest, Kenya - Cu122 P5 (SPAdes) (version 2) | ecosystem: Host-associated > Arthropoda: Insects > Digestive...
GTCTTCCGCACTGACTGTCTACAATACCCTTGTTGCTTTATGTGAAGTAATATTTTTCTAGAGGCTACCCAGAGGACAGGATGACCTACTACTGAGATACTTGGTCTTGGACACGCTGCTGGTAGTATTACCTAACGAGGAAAATGTTCGCTGTTATCCAGATCTAGGCTGCACTAGTTTGTACTCTCAATGACTTGTTAATCGGTGACACCAGTCGGTCATGTTACATCTACCAGCTCACCGACAACTATACGTTTTGGGAACTCATGACGTAATATTCCAAATTTTCTTCGAAAATACGCGAAGGGCTGCACGCTAGAATATTACGCTTCATGAGGAATGTACAACGTTTGACTGGGAAGCCTTGCACTTCTTGCTCCACCTCGAGAGGAATATCATGAATTATAAGGGGGGGGTTGACAGGGAAAGGTAATGAAATGCCAAATACGTTGGAGGATAATGAGAGAGAAAAACATTGCATGAATTCCCAGGAATAACTCGAACGACTAACCTTAGTCTGAATAGTAATGTTGAGTGGTAGGATTGGAGGGAAGAGGGAACGCTACCAATATTTCAAATGAGAACCGTCTTATCTCTCGTCATGTGCACTAGGTGGCATGCACAGATCATACATACGTTTGGAGGAGGTGACTAATGTGCTTTGAGTGCGAGGGAGGTGGGGGGAGGAACAGCAGCTCCATCAGGCGGCAGACCTGCGTTAATGCCGTCGAGAGATATGGGCTCTTTATACGGCAGGTGGGCAGAACTAACGTACCAAACCCGTTTATTCCGTCGTCATCAGAAGGCAGTAATGGTTCCAATACGCGTAATATCATCCGTGGTACCTTGCGCGCCACACACGGCCGAAAAGCGGAACTACTGTTCAACATTCTGGAGGAGTTCCTGTAAAAGTGACACAAAGTTCTTTAGTGTCATCGTAAGCTAATCATTGCGACAGTCGAGTCGTAATGACTAGATTTCGTTCTTCCACCCTTTAAATACTTTACACGTGTTTTCATATGCTTACAGTCGCAGTTTTACCCCTGTATTATCTTACACGTTTCCAACTGTTGTACAATAATACATCAGAGTGTGTACCCATGGATCACTTTTACCACAAACGATATTATTCCCGTGATGCTGAATCTATTCAGACCCATGGTATCACAGATCATCTAGTATGGTAGTGTAACAAGTATGAATCTGTGGTGTAGCTGTGTGTTTGACGTAAGGAGTGTTATGGATGTTTGCGATTTATTGTGAGGCGTTATACCTTTGGTTTGGAAAGTATTTTTCGTGTATGCCGTTATAACAGTATGAGGTTTGTGTTACGAAGGTAGAATTGACAAAATGTGTTCATTTGTAGTTGTTATTACTCAACTGATTTCAAGTTTAATACTTGTGCGATTAACTGAAAGTATACGTATTCGAAGCTGCGTCATTTCCTTATGAATGATTGTCATATATGACTGTTTTTGAATAAGATATAAGCCTGAAAATTCGAGTCTTCTAAATACGGCGCAATATCCTTGCCTGTCAATGAACACTATTGTGCTAACGTCATATTTCGCAAAATGTGACCTTGCTTTTGTTATCTTCTCCGACGTCACCTGTCTTTGTTGGTTGGCGGTGGTCTGGTATATATGAAGTTTATTGTTTTTTAAAAATTATGGTACACACTGTCTATCAATTAAAAAATTGAACGTTTGTAATAAATCGCAGTACAGTACAATTGTTATTTAGCACCAACCCAGCGAATCAAAAGTGAACGAATTTTATTTTGAAGAAATGCCTATTCAGTACAGAGACAGTTCTATTATTTCATATGTAATTGCAGAATGACCTTTAAAATGGAGGCCCCAAAACACATGTCAGTGCAGCAGACTCAATACAGACTAATTTAAAAAATTGGTTCTCATTCAAACTACTATAATCTACAACGTTTGTATTGTGGTGGCCATGTTATCTGTGTTTCTTAGAATTTACATAATTCTCTAGTTATGAATGTTGGTTGGACCTTGTTATAATTTGTTCAGGATTAAAAGGCAAAGTTATGTGCATGCATGTTATGAAGGAGTATTGGGTAATGGAGGTAACCTTGGAACGAGATGCAGGAGACAGGTCAGTTTCTTACCCTAACTGCTTTACTGCGGGGTAAATAGGCCCTGGGACCCACTGAGTGGAAGATTGGGTGGCCCCCAGACCTGGACTGGATGCTTTGGAGAAAAAGAAAATTTTGGAATCAGAAAATTTCATTATAATAAAGGGGTTTGGTGAATGTTCACAATAACTGTACTTACAGAGTTTTACTTTTCCTTTGTGTGTTCTGTTTATAAGGTAATATTTAGAAGCTTTACCTATTCCATTGTTTGTCTATGGTATTTCCAGGTTAACATTGTTTGTACCTGTTGTGATATTGAGTAGGATCTGTCTAGTTTCCTGCTTTGTGTCTTATCAACCAGAGCAAGTTCACATTGCATATGGAGGTAAGAATAATATTTTGTTTTCTGTTTATGGGACTAGAACTCACTCTTGATGTTTTGGGACATTCTTCATATTTCCTGATTGGTGAATTATAGGCAAATGTTACTGAGGAAAAGTTATTTTTAGTGAATGTGTTTTTTTTTAAAATATTAAATTTCTTTCAAAATTGTGATGAAGTACAGACTCGTCACACTCATTTTGAATGTACAGGCTTCAGCCATCTGAAATGTATTTAATGTTTACACATAGTATTCATAAACTATGGGTTGATACATGAATGTGAATATAATTAATTCCCACAGAAGTAAGGCTTGTGTAAATGAAGGCTGAAGAGTGTATTTTAGATAAGGTATGATGGGATACTACTGATTGTTGTTTGTGGGAATTCATATATTTTTGAGAGAATTATCCAGCATTGTGAAGAATATGTGCTATCATTTTGTATTAACATTTGCATCAGTGGAATGTAAGCATAATTGTGAAACTCTTCCCATGTTGACAAATTGTTCCAAGTTATAGTCATCTGGGGTGAGATGCCACACAGTTTGGTAGATAGGTATCAACAGGTAGGAGGAACCTCCTAGTTCTGTCTTTATAGCAGAAGAGGTGATCATGAAGTTGGAGGCAGTGTGTTCCTCCAAAAGTTGGTAGCTGTCGAACAAAGCACACAGCATCACATCCCAGAAGACCATAACCTGCATACTCACTTCTGTCAGCACTTCATTTCTTGTACAGAGATGGTACACTAATATCGGGAATTTTATACAGGTAATCCAAATGAAATTGTTGTAACATGGAGTACAAGGAATCAGTCCAATGAATCATTGGTTGAATATGGAATTGGTGGCCTCATAAAGCGATCATTTGGGTGGTCAACATTATTTGTGAGCGGTGACAATGGAACCAAAAGCCAGTACATTCATAGAGTGAATCTGCGTCAGTTGACACCAGGCAGCAAATATGGTGAGGCTTAACACATGCGTTATTTGTTAGGTTGGAAGGAATGGAAGTGCCAAAGAGCTCATCTGCACCATTCCATTAACTTTCTAGATTTAAAATCTCCCTCAATTCCTGATTAGTTCTTATTCTCCTATTCCTTGCTCTACCACTGGTCCGTCTATCATTCTTAATGTTTTCCTCTCCCCTGTACCCACTCTTTTCATACCTCTCTAAATCACAGCCCATGTTTCACTCCTACACACTACAGCTGGTTTCACCATCATATTATACTTTTAATTTTAACTGTTTTGCCCATAGCTCTAGACCTCAGTATTTATCTCAGACTGTAAACACATTTGTTACCTGCAGCAGTCCTTGATTTTATTTCATCACCTATTAAATTTTCTCGATGTAGCAAGGCACCTAAATATCTAAAATTCTGAACCCCTTCAAAGACTTCGTCTGTCTTGCTTTAAATTTGTTATATTTCTGTTTATTTTTATGTCTTCTGTTGTGCTTTCGTTTTATCACCAATCCAGTGTTTACTGCAGCTTCTTTACTCTCTGTTACTACTACTTCAGTCGCTCACACTGTTCACCCAAGTATCAACACTTCGTCTGCATATGCTATATACAGGCTCGTTCTATTAAAAATTGTTCCATCCAGATAGGTCTGTAGATTCCTTACCACCTTATCCAGTACAATATTAAATGATGCTGTAGACAGTGCATCACCTTGTCTCAAGCCTCTTTCAATGCCAGATGCTTCAGTCTGTTGACCTTGGATTTTCACTTCTCCGTTTGAATCCTGCGTCATTTTTATTAAGTTCACTAATTTCTTTGGGATCCAAAATTCCTTCAAAATTTTGTATAAATGTGTTCTGTTTATTGATTCATAGGCCTGTTTAAAATCAATCAATAAGAAGTGCAGATCTAGACTAAGTTAATTAAATTTTTCCAAAATACATCTTAACATAAATAAATTATCAGTAGTTGCTCATCCTTCCCTAAATCTACACTGATAATCACTTAAACTTTCCTCCGCCTAAGGGACCAGCCATTCATGCACAACATTAGGCAAAACTTTATAACATTCATTTATTAGGGAGATCCCTCTATAATTGCTACATTGCGGTTTATCTCCTCTCTTATGTGTGGGGCATAGAATTGCAGTTTGCCAGTTCTCTGTTTTTTTTATGCCCATATTGCATGAATTTCTTCCCATAATTTTTTGTCTCCATACTTGATAAGTTCTACACTGATATTCTTCTGTTCTGGTGACTGATTATTCTTTAATGTTTGTTATTATTTCCCATACCTCATCTTTTGCTGCGGTTCAGTTTGCTCTTCAAGTCCTTGATATATATTTTTTCCTTATCTCCACATTATCCTTAATATTAAGAGTTTCATAAAACTGCTGCTTCCATTTTTCCATTATCAGTCATTTCCCATTAAATTATCATCTCTGTCTTTACAAATAGACATTAGTGGCTGGAAACTGGCTTCATACCGTGAGCTATTGTGTAGAATTTTCTGGGTTCATTTTTTTTATTTGCTTTCTCAATATTTCCCAGCACCCAAGGAAATTTTTTTTTTTTTGCTTACATTTACTAGGCTTCCCTTCGTGTATTTGTTTAATTTTCAGTAGTCTTTCTTTTCGTCCTGTTCAGCATTTTGATTTGGGCTTTATTTCTTTGTTTGGTCTTTACCTGGCATTCCTTATCATACTAATCATTCCTCTTCCTCCTTTCTTCATATCCATCCATCTCATTAGCAACCGCTGTCACCACTTTCTTAATATTCTCCCACTTAGTTTCACTTGTTTCCTCTTTCTGATTATTTTGTTGCTCATTATTTTCAGTAATCCTCTTCCTTATATCTTCTTTGTATAGCCTCATAATTTCCATATCCTGTAACATTTTAACATCATACTTCCTTTGTCTAGCACCGTGTGTATTTTCATACTTTGATATCTTCTGCTGATATTTAATTTGAACTACGTGGTGATCCAAATCACAGTGTGCAGTGTACAGCTTCTTATATCCATAATGCTTGATACATGCCTTCCATCTACCAATACACGGTACATCTGATTATTAGTTCTTCTATCAGGGGATTGCCAAGTCTCCTTATTTATGTTTTTGTGTCGGCAGTATGTACTTTCTGTTGTCATATAATTAGAGTACGGGAGGGGATCGCTGGATACCATTTTGTTTTTGAAAATTTTTGGCATGTCAGAATGTTTTCTTAAAATATTTTTCTACCCAAATATAATCTGTTGTTCTTTATTTAGTATCCTGAGAAGGGCCAAGATGGTTAGGTGAAGATAATCGAAGATATAACAATTTGAGCGAGAGAAGTGAAAATAGGGTTGTGAAAAAAGTGGCTAGTAATGTCAGATACAATCTGATATTACCAAGCAGGGTTGACAGAACTGCCAACAACGTGTAATTTATGTAGATAACTTTGGATTCGCAAAGCATTTACGTTTGTAGTTTGTTCCAAATCCAGTGAGCACTTGTTTCCTGAAATTATTTAAACCTTCTTAAGGTGTTGAATTTCAAGCAACACCTGCGACTTCTCAAAAGAAAGACCAACTGACATGTGGCACGTAATGTTGGATACTGTCCGACATTACCGCTCTCTGCTATCCGACATTTACGGCCACCTCACGTGTGCAGTCTGAATCGTTCTTGCACAAAATGTCCTGGCGCTGTCAACATCAGCCACAGTGTGCCTGACAGTTGAAATCAAGCTAATTTGAACACAGTATACTGAACTGCCACAAATTTAATAGTAACTGCGCACTTAAAGAATGTCTGCTAGCCTGCAAAAACTTTGATTTCATGAAAACGCACACAAGTGGCTGTACACTGGATGCATTCCACTTTACCAGTATGGCGACAGGTCACAATAGGTTCTTTGCGGTGGAAGAACTTAGTTCACATGCTTTTTGCAAGATTGCAACACCAGTATCACCGAGATGGGGTTATCCGGAATTACCAGACCTATCTTATAATCCCCTCCCTTTGTATATTAGCAGCAAAATCATTTGCTCTCATTCCATTTTTATTTGATGTTTCATGCAGGCTGCAGTTCCCTATAACTGACTTAAAAACTTCTTGTCTGCCTATTTCTGGTTTACAGTCTTCTTCTTCTTCTAGGCGTTGAACTTCCTTTAATGGTTGAAAGTTTTGGCCTTCTCAACGATATCTTTCCGTTTCCCTCGATTCTGGATGCAGGCTTTCCAATTTTTAATCTTCATTTGGCAAATATCCTGTTTGATATTATCCTCCCATCTGTACTTGGGTTTTCCTTGTGATCTTTTGGTTAGGGGTTTCCATTTAAATATCTTCTTAACTGTTCTGGTATCTGCATTATAGTCACTTACTATAATTTTTGTATTGTGTGTTGGAATTCTTTGATATAGCTGATTAAGCTTATTGTAAAAGTATTCCTTAACTGGCTTGTCCTTCCTTAGGTGCATGTACCAAAATTATTGTAAAATTATTAAACTTTCCTTCCAATCTGAAGGAGCATATTCTTTCTTCCACTGCCTCAAAATTCATAATTGCTTGTTTTACTCACTGTGCATTACAAAACCTGTTCCAAAAGTGTTACTTTCAGTACCACTGTATATCAATATGAAATTCCTTGAATCCAATCCTCCATTTCCCTTCTATCTTATCTCTTGGATTGCTGCAGTATCAGTTCTGTATTTTTACAGTACTGTTTTAACATCTTTTAACATTCCTGCTGTATACAGAATGAGTACATTCCAAGTAGCAATATAGAGCTGTTAGTTTGTAAAACCGCACTCCCTGATGATGGGCCAGTGAGGCTCAAAACATGTAGGCATTTTTAAAATTAAACTTTAAAGTGTGTGCATTTTGGTGGTTTAATTTGTAACAGTCATGGCTATTACAATACACCATCACTAGAACTCTTTAACATTTAAACAACTTTGTGTTTATTATTTGCTGGCAAATTTGTGTACACTTCGAGTGCATGATTAAAAGTTTTGTGTCTAGAAGAGAGATATTACAAGAATTCATTCAGAATAGACCTATTTCTTCTT
>Ga0209629_10003636_pt1 | contig 11126 bp, 11 predicted proteins | sample TergutCu122P5_FD_187286 | JGI IMG/M metagenome (GOLD analysis project Ga0209629, IMG submission 187286) | Cubitermes ugandensis P5 segment gut microbial communities from Kakamega Forest, Kenya - Cu122 P5 (SPAdes) (version 2) | ecosystem: Host-associated > Arthropoda: Insects > Digestive system...
CAAGGCCGACGAAGCGGCCAAGACTGTGCCGCAGGTGAAATTTTAGGCCATGGCCAGGCGTATCGTTTTTTTGCTGGCGCTGCTGCTGTTCGCCGCCCAGACCGCTCTTGCCCTGACTATCGCGCCGCCGACCGGTTATGTCAATGACCGCGCCGGCATACTCGACGCGGCGACGGTCAAACAGTTGGAAAGTGTTCTTGCCGACTTCGAGAAAAGCGATTCCACCCAGATCGTTGTCCTGACCGTGCCGGATATCGGCGGCCAGCCGCTCGAAGAATTTTCCCTGGCCGTAGCCGAACAGTGGGGTCTCGGCCAGAAAGGCAAGGATAACGGCGCCCTGCTGCTGATCGCAAGAGACGAACGCCGCATCCGCATCGAGGCTGGCTATGGTCTGGAAGGGCGACTCACCGATCTCGTCGCCGGCCAGATCATCCGTAATGTCATTACGCCCGCCTTTCGTCAGGGCAATTTTGACCTCGGCGTCACGCGCGGCATCGAGGCCATGGTCGCGGCCGTCAAAGGCGAATACCAGGCTGATGGTGGTACCGGCGTCGATAAAATTCCAAGGGCTGATTATGAAACCATGCTGGTCTTTCTCCTTTTTGGCCTGTTCATAATTGGCCGCATCTTTGGCCGCCGCAAACCGCTGGCGGCGGTGGCCGGCGGCGGCTTTGCCTTAGGGCTGGGCTGGATGGTTTTTGGCCTCGTCGGCGCCCTGTTGCTCTTGGTAACGGCGGCGGGCGCGATCGGCGGTTTTCTCGCCGCCGCCTTGGCGCCGCTCTATGCCGCTCAGGGCAATCCTTTCGGGCGGCGCGGCGGTTTTGGCGGGTTCGGCGGTTCCGCTGGCGGGTTCGGGGGCGGGTTCGGGGGATTTGGCGGTGGCTTCGGCGGCGGTGGTTTCAGCGGTGGCGGCGGCGGCTTTGGCGGCGGCGGCGCTTCTGGAGGTTGGTAATGGACGGAAAAAACCTGGCGGAATCGTTTTTCACCGCTGAAGAACGCGAGGCGGTCATGGCGGCGGTGCGGGCGGCGGAGGGCGAAACCTCCGGTGAGATCGTCGTCTATATCGCTCCGGCCAGCCACCATCATCCACATGCGGCGACGATCGGCGGCTTTTTTCTGAGTCTGCCGCTGGCCTTACTAGTCATGCCATGGCTGGGAGATTTTTTTTGGCTGGGCCGGCAAAATGTCTGGATATTTCTCGCTTGCCTGACACTTTTCTATCTGCCGCTGCGGTTCTTGGTGGCAAGCACGCCCGTTGTCAAACGGCTGTTTCTGTTCACCGAACAGGTGGAAGAAGAAGTCGGTGAGGCGGCGCTTTCGGCCTTTTACGGCCACAAGCTCAACGCCACCAGGGAGCGTAACGGCGTTTTGCTTTTCATTTCCGTATTCGAGCAGCGGGTGTTCATCCTCGCCGATAAAGGCGTCAACGACAAGGTTGAGGCCGACCGCTGGCGCGGCATGGTTGACAGCCTCACCACCGCCATCCGCCATGGCAACCACGGCCCGGCGGTCTGCCGGACGGTGGCCGATATCGGCGCGGTTTTGCGCCAGCATTTTCCACCGCGCCCGGACAATCAAAACGAACTGAGCGATTTGATTGTGGCGTCAAACTGAACGGCGCCAATCGAGGTCCATTGGGGGCGACACCTCGGCGCTGAAGCCGTCGATAAAGGCGATGAAGCCGGAATGCCGCAGGCGCAAGCAGCCGCTACAGTGCAAAAAATCACCGATCATCTTGTAACCCGGCGGAGAGGCTACCATGCCACACTTTTTCATGACGGCGATAGCCAGCGGCGTTCTGGCGCTGCTGGCAGTTTCGTTGGCGGCTCCGCTGGCGGTTCCGCTGGCGGCGGGCGAACAGCGGCAGGCGGTTTTCGCCGGTGGCTGTTTTTGGTGTATGGAGCCACCCTTTACCGGCTTGCCCGGCATCATCGAGGTGACCGCCGGGTACTGCGGCGGTGACAAGGCCAATCCAAGCTATGAGGAAGTCTCGTCCGGTAAGACTGGTCATCTCGAAGCGGTGCGGGTTATCTACGATCCGGCGGTAATCAGCTACGAGGAATTGCTGGCCATCTTCTGGCGGCAGATCGACCCCACCGATGCCGCCGGCCAGTTCGCCGACCGGGGCGGCCAGTATCGCACCGCCATTTTTTATGGCAACGAGGAAGAGCGCCAAGTGGCCGAAAACTCGAAACGCGAGCTGGAGCTGTCCGGACATTTTCCCAAACCGTTGCAAACCGCCATCCTGCCGTTATCGCCCTTCTATGCGGCGGAGGAATACCATCAGGGATATTACCAGAAGAATGCTCGGCACTATCAAGCCTATAAAGAGGGTTCGGGACGCGCCGCTTTTTTGCGAAAAACCTGGCCGGAAAGCGTGGCAGGGCCACCGCGACCGTCTTGGCGGCGGCCGGACGCCGAATCCCTGCGCCATCGCCTGACACCTTTGCAGTATGAGGTGACACAGAACGCCGCCACCGAGCCACCCTTTGCCAACGCCTTCTGGGACAACCGGCGGCCTGGCCTCTATGTCGATGTCGTCTCCGGCGAACCGCTGTTCAGCTCCCTCGATAAATTCGATGCCGGCTGCGGCTGGCCCAGCTTCACGCAACCCTTGCCAGGTGTGCGGCTGACGGAAAAACACGACACCAGCCATGGCATGAGCCGCACCGAGATTCGCAGTCAACTGGCCGATTCTCATCTGGGTCATGTCTTTGCCGACGGCCCGCCGCCAACCGGCCGGCGTTACTGTCTCAATTCGTCGGCGTTGCGTTTCATTGCCGTCGAAGATCTGGAAAAAGAGGGTTATGGCCGGTACCGCGCCCTTTTCCCCTGAAAAGAAACGGCAAAAACCGGCCTCATAGCCTTGACAATTGCTTCGCGGCTGGCGACAGTCTGGCAAATTGTTTTGGGAGAGAAATATGCGATCATGGTTTTTTCTGACGGCGTTCGCCGTGTGTCTGACCGAATCGAACCGGCTCATCGCCGGCATTAAAGAATAAGGGAGGCGGCTATGCGGTGGGAAACAGAACGGCGCAGTGACAATATCGAAGACCGGCGGAGTATCGGCTTTTCCGGCAAGGCGGTAGGCGGCGGCATCGGTACGATCGTCCTGGTGCTGGTGGCCCTGTATTTCGGCGTCGATCCGGCGGTGCTGACGCAAACCGGGTTGATCGGCGGCGGTTCCGGGCAGGTAGAGCAGACGACGCGGACGCCGTCGGCTGAAGAAAACAAAAAGGCCGATTTCGTCTCGGCGGTTTTGGCCGATACCGAAGACACCTGGGGCGCCATCTTCCGCGAAAAGGGCGGGCGCTATCAGGAGCCGAAACTGGTGCTGTTCAGCGGTGTGGCTGAATCGGCCTGCGGCGCCGCCACCGCCGCCGTCGGGCCGTTTTACTGCCCAGGCGACCGCAAGGTCTATATCGACCTCGATTTTTACGATGATTTGAAAAATAAACTCGGTGCCCCCGGCGATTTTGCCCAGGCCTACGTCATCGCCCATGAAATCGGCCACCATGTCCAGAATCTCTTGGGGATCAGTGACCAGGTGCAGAAGCTGCACGCCAGGTTGCCAACGGCGGAATATAACAAATATCAGGTGAAACTCGAGTTGCAGGCCGATTGCTTCGCCGGTATCTGGGCCAACCATGCCAACCGCGCCCGTAATATCATCGAGCCGGGCGACATCGACGAGGCCCTGAACGCCGCCTCGATGATCGGCGACGACCGTCTGCAAAAACGCGCCCGTGGCTATGTGACGCCGGATTCTTTCACGCACGGCACCTCGGCGCAGCGGGTGGCGTGGTTCAAACGCGGCTATGAACACGGCGATTTAGAGAGTTGCAATACCTTCAATTGACGGCGGCCTTTTCACGCCGGGGCTGTCGGGCGACCGCCGGTCGTCGCCGCGGGATCAACATCTCTTTCAGGAGGATGGGCATTATGCGCCGTATCAAACTTATCGCTTTCTTTGTTGTGGCTGGCTGCCTGGCCGCCGCCTTTCCAGCTTTTGCCGCCCCCCGCGATAATTGCCGCGGCGATTTCAGCGTCTTGCCAGGTTTTCGCGGCCCCGGCGGCGCCTGCGCCCAGATAGGTCTGAACAACCGCGCCGGCACCTGTCTGCGGGGGGAACCTTTTGAAATTCTCTGTGACGACGCCTCTGACGGGCGCTACAGAACATGCCAGGGACCGCGCCGCTGCGGTGGGGGCTTCAGCAACCGTCCCGGCAATGCCGGTCCGGGCTGGGAAGGTCCAGCTTCGGCCGCCCCCCGCGATAATTGCCGCGGCGATTTCAGCGTCTTGCCAGATTTTCGCGGCCCCGGCGGCGCCTGCGCCCAGATGGGCCTGAACAGCCGCGCCGGCACCTGTGTGCCGGGGGAGCCCTTTGAAATTTTCTGTGACGACGCCTCCGGTGGGCGCTACAGAACATGTGAGGGACCGCGCCGCTGCGGTGGGGGCTTCAGCAACCGTCCCGGCAATGCCGGTCCGGGCTGGGAAGGCGGCTGGAACAACGGTCGGCCGATGCCGCCGCCACCGCCCACGCGCCCGATGCCACCGCCGCCCAATCGCCCGGCCGATTGTGCAACCTGGGATTTTGACGCCAACCGTCCTTGCCCGCCGGGCCGGATCAACCGCGACTGCCGGGGTGATTGCGAAAGCCGCCGTTAAAAAAGACATGGCGTTATTTCCGTTGACAAACTTCGCCGTGCCCGGATATAAGCCGGTCGTAACACATTTTCAGGCTCCCGCAAGGGATGAAAAGGGAACCCCGCGTGATTCGGGGACGGGCCCGCCGCTGTAACTGGCGACGAAAGCCGCATGGAAGTCACTGACCCGTTTTGGGTTGGGAAGACGCGGCAAGTAGGATGAACCAGGAGTCAGAAGACCTGCCTGAGAAAACAGAGCTATTTCCCTACGAGACGGGAAAGAGCGGCGATACGCGGACAACAGGGCGTCCCGGATTATCTTTTGATAGTCCGGGACTTTTTTTGTCCTTGCGCCTGGCGGGGGCTTCTTCGTCGCGTCACCCGGAAACCCAAAGAAAAAGGAGAACGACATGTATCCCGCAAGGAGAAAAAAACTGCTGGCCTTCAGCCTCCTGCTCACCGCCTTTCCGGCATTGCCGGCGCAGGCGCAGGCGCAAGCGGCGGGCACCCCGATGCTCGACACGGTGGTCGTCACCGCCGACCGCATAGAGAGCAGCCTGAAGGAGGTCGCCGCCAACATGACTGTGCTTTCTTCCACGCATATTCAATCGTCAACGGCGACCAATGTCGGCGAATTGTTGGCCGGCGAGGGCTTTCAGGTTATCAACCAGGGCCCGCAAAGCGTCCTGTACATTCGCGGCATGGGACAGCAGGTGTTCGGCAATGAGATGCAGAGCCGGGTGTTGGTGCTGATCAATGGCCGGCGTATCGGTTTGAGCAATGTCGGTCTCATGGATATGAACAAGGACGCCATCGACCGCATCGAAGTCATTCGCGGGCCGTCGGCGGTGCAGTACGGTTCGTCGGCTTTGGGTGGGGTGGTCAATATCATCACCAAAGGCGGCAAAGAGGCCGCAGAAAAGGGGATACAGGGCACGGCGGAGGTGGGTTTCGGCAGTTTCAATCTGAATAAACAGGCCGTGGCCGTGCGCGGCGCCGGCGGCGGTTTTGACGCGGCGCTGTCAGTGAGCCAGCAGGGGCGCAATTCCTACGATGTCAGCGGCGGCGATACCTGGGCGCATACCGAATTGGGTTCCTCCGTGGCCAGTAATCTTGACCTCGGCTACACCTTCTTGCAAAACCACCGCCTCGGCGTAAATGTCAATTTCTATAACCAGAATCACGCCGAAGCGCCCGATAACGGCTTCAGCGATTCCGGGCCGAAGGGAGGCACCTATAACGTCTACGACCTGCGCAACTCGAATGTGGCCTTACAATATGAGGGCGCGGACAGCGGAAGATCGTTTACCTGGTCGGCGCGTTACGCCTTTGGCCGCGATCAGAGCGATTACGATCCCACCCATAGCATGTGGGGAGACATTGCCAGCACGACCTATGTCGACAATCAATCGGTCACCGCCCAGACCACCTACAACAGCGATTCCCTCACCATCAATGTCGGCGCTGACTATCTGAAATATTCTCTTAAAACCGATGACCTGGACACGGGCGAATCCCAGGACAGCGCCGGCTTTTTCACGGGCCGTTACCGCCTGTTCGACGAAAAACTCATCCTCTCCGCCGGTGGCCGCTTCGATCATTACAAAGTGGAAAGCGCGGGTGGCGGCAACTCCAGCTCCGATGACAACTTCGCGCCATCATTGGGCCTTGTTGTCGTGCCGCAAAACTGGTTGAAATTGCGCGCCAACTACGCCGAAGGTTTCCGGATGCCAACGCCGAATGAATACCTCGGTGACGCCATCTGGTATATCGGCAATTCAGATTTGCGGCCGGAAAAAAGCAAGACCTACGAGGCCGGTGCCGATGTCACGGTCGGCATTTTCACTTCTTCGCTGACCTATTTTCATACCAATGCCGACGACAAAATCATCGCCCGGCAGGCGACGCCGGATGGCAAATACCAGTTCATCAATCTCAGCGCCTCGAAAATCGCCGGCCTCGAATGGGCGGCGAGCCTAGAGCTGCGCCCGGAGGCGGTCAAGGGCCTGATGATCCGGCCGCGGCTCAGCCTCACCTGGCTGACGACGCGGGAAAATGGCGACCGCAACCAGGTGGCCCTGGTCGGCAGCGACACCATCCCGAATACGCCGGAATACAGCCTCAGCTATGGCGCCGATTTTGCCTATGATCCCTGGAGCTTCAAGCTGAGCGTCAACGCCGTCACCTCGAGCGATATTGTCACGCAGGACTGGCGGACAACTTCCCCGACCTCCATGCGCTATATCGAGGCCGGCAGCGGCACCGTGGTCAATATCAGCATGGATAAGCAGCTCTATGCCTTTGCCGAACATGGCAAGATCGGCCTGCGGCTCGAGGCCAACAATATCTTCGATGGCAAGAACGAGCCTTATCTCGATTATCCGGGGCCGGGACGTAATTTTTATGCCGGGCTGAGGTACGAATTTTAGGCGGCATGGCCGCATCGGTTTTCCCCCACCCCACTGGCAGGCCCCCCAATCCCGCCAGTGGGGTGGGAAAAGAAGGTTGGGAAGTTTTAACCGTCTTGGCGAGGAACGAAGTGACAAGCAATCCAGAGTTGCATAGCGAAACTGTTTTAGACAAGGAACCGTCCCCTGTCTACGCTATCAAACGCATACCGCATGTCTTGGCGGCGTTGCGGTCAAAGGTTGCCGTGTATGCACATCCCGCCGCATCCGCCAATCGTTCGATGAGGCTATCCGGGAAATCGGCCTTGCCATCGCGGCAGGCGCGCAGGGCCTTCCAGACAGTAGCGGTTTCGGCCACCACCAATTCCTTGGTGCGCAACAAGGTTTCCAGCACCTCGTGGATTTCATTCTTCGTGCTGCCGTAGCACGCCGTCAAAACCCAAACAAGCTCGATAATCGAGACGACCGTGATGTAACCCGGCGATTCGGCGGTCAGCGACTCGATCAGGCGCGCCGCTTTCGGCGATTGTTCCGGATCGTCCTGGGCGATGTAGCGGACAAGGACGTTGGTGTCGAGCCCGATCATCGCGCCTTGGCTCCTTGGGCGATGATGGCTTCGTTCATCGCCGCAATCGTCACGGGGGTGGCGGGCTTGCGGATCATCCCCTTCAATGCGGTGACCGGCCGGGTAGCCGCGACGATCTCGAACCGGCCCGGTTCAATCTGGATGAATTCAATCCGGTCGCCGGTTGCCACGCTGAGATCCGTTCGCACAGCGACAGGGATGGTCACTTGGCCTTTACTGGTAATGGTCGCGGCAGTCATGATTCCTCCAATGTGAGCGGACATTCCTTACTTTATGGTAAGGCAATATCGGCGTCAAGAGCAAATGGCTTTTTTCATTCCTTTTCTTCCTCTACCTCAGCGGCGGTTTTCGCCAGCGGAAAACGAATGGCGTAGCCGAAAATGTAGGTGCAGACCGGTACGCCCAAAAGCAATCCCCAGAAATTGAAGAGCTTGCCGGCGATGGTCAGGATGATGAGGACGATCACCGAGTTGATCCGCATATACGAGCCGTAAATGCGCGGATTGAGGATATAACCTTCAATGAGATGGATGATCGTCACCATGAGGATGGCCAGCAGCATGGTCTTCAGGCCGGCGACCTGCAAGGCGATCAGGCAGATCGGCACCGAGCTGATAAAGACGCCGATGACCGGCAGAAAGCTGCACAAAAAAACGATCACCGCCAAAAAGGCCACATGCTGTCCCAATCCCAGCACAGTAATGCCGATGGCGGTCAGGGCGCTGTTGATCATGGCGATAAGGAGCTGCGCTTCTAGAGCGCGGCCGAGTACCAGCGAGAATTCGCGGATATTGCCGGCAACGCTCAGGTAAAGAAAACGCAGCCGGGTATTTTCCAGATCGCGTACCTTCGCCGCCAAATTAGGCAGGTCGAAGACAATGAGAAAAGAAAAGAGCAACGCCAAGAGGAAGGACGAGGCCACGGTCGCTACCTTGCCGCCGATGCCGCTCAACGTGCTGATGGCCTGGTTGAGGTTTTTCGCCCCATCCTGGTCGCCGAAACCGAAAAGTTGCTGCAACAGGGTGGCGGTAACCGAGGCGTGGCTGTTTGCCGAGTTGCCCGGCGGCGCTTCCGGCAGAACTTTGCCGAGCATCGGATACTTGGCAATCAGGCTCGCGACCTCCTCGTCGACGCGCACCAGGTACGAGCGGAACTGGCCAACGAAGACCGTGGCCTGGGTTTTCACCTGCGGCACGAGGAAAATCCCGGCCAAGGTCAAGGTACTCCACAGGATCAGCGACACCAAAATCACCCTGGGAATGCGGGCGTGGATATAACCGGCAAGCCGCCGTACGCCCCGCTCCTGGATGTAGGAAAAAACAAAGGTGAGGAAGAGCAAGAGGAAGAACGCGCGGAGCAGCCAGATCACCCCGAATAGCATCCCCCAGACGACGAGGGCGGAAATATAGGGCAGAATGCGGTTCCAGGGCTGGGGCAGGTGGTGGAACAGGTCGTCGTGGGTGTTCATGATCGCTCTTATGGCAAATAGTTTTCCGCAAAAGCTTTTTCCGCGTCGATGGTGCCGATCATCAACCACGGCATTCCAAATATATACCAAAGCGAAGATTTTTTCCCAGGCTAACTAATAAATCGGCTGTTCAGCCGCTGCCAGGTGCCGGACGCCCTATCCTCGGTTTTAGCCGCCGCTTTTTCAACTTTTCTACCAGGCGAAAAATGAGCGCCAGCGGGTGAAATTCCATGTAAAAACCTTCATCTTCAGGCGCGGTTTGACGGAAAAAGGTGTTAAAGGCCGGAGAGGGTGCTATTATGAAAAATTCTTCGCCGGACATAGTAAACCGATACGCATAAAACATCCGCTCCGGTCTCACTATCAAAATTGAAATTCTCTCGCGCCCATTCACCAGCGCCTGCCACCGCGTCAAGAGTAGAGGAAGAAGAACAAAATGCGATCAGAATTTTTGCCGTTTTCCAAGCCCTCCATTTCCGAGGCGGAGATCGAGGCGGTTGCCGCTGTCCTGCGCTCCGGCTGGATCACCACCGGGGCCAAGGCCGCGGCCTTTGAACAGGCCTTTGCCGCCTACTGCCAGGCCCCGGATGCGGTGGCCCTGGCCTCGGCCACCGGTGGTATGCATCTGGTGTTTGTCGCCATGGGCATCGGGCCGGGCGACGAGGTGATCACCCCCTCGCTCACCTGGGTGTCGACCATCAACCTGCTGCGGCTCCTTGGGGCTACGCCGGTCTTTGCCGACATCGACCGCCATACCCTGATGGTGACGCCGGAAACCGTCGAACCCTTGATTTCCGAGCGCACCCGGATGATTGTCCCGGTCCACTTCGCCGGCGCCGCCGTCGATCTGGAGCCGCTGCGCCGCATGGCCGCCGCCCGCGGCATCCCGCTGATCGAGGATGCCGCCCACGCGGCCGGCACCGAATACCGGGGCGAGAAAATCGGCCAACGAGGGACGTCGATCTTTTCCTTTCACCCGATTAAAAACATCACCTGCGGCGAAGGCGGCATGTTCTGTTCCGAGGATGCCGATCTCTTGGCCCGTATCCGCCGCCTGAAATTCCACGGCCTGGGCGTCGATGCCTTTGACCGCAACATGCAGGGCCGCTCGCCCCAGGCCGAGGTGCAGGAACCGGGGTTCAAGTACAACCTGACCGACATGGCGGCGGTGCTGGGCCTGGGGCAGTTGGCCCGGCTCGACGCCTTCATCGAGAAACGGACGCTTTTGGCCGAGCGCTACCTGACCTTGCTCGCCGAGGTGCCCGAGGTGCTGCCGCTGATCCCGCCGGACTACCCGATGCGCCACGCCTGGCATCTGTTTGTGGTGCGGGTGGACAGCGACAAAACCGGCATCACACGAGACGAGTTCATGGCCAAGCTGAAACAAAAAAACATCGGCACCGGCCTTCACTTCAAGGCGGCCCACCTGCAACGCTACTACCGGGAAACCCTGCGGCTGCCCAAAGGCGCTCTGCCCAACACTGAATGGAATTCGGACCGCATCTGCTCCCTGCCGCTCTTTCCCGATATGACCTTGGACGATGTCGATGATGTGGTGCGGGCCATCAAGGAGGTGCTGGCATGAAGACGCCGGAAATTTCTGTAGTCATCCCGGTTTATAACGAGCAGGAAAACCTGGCCGAACTGATTGACCGCTGTCTGGCCGCCTGCCGGAGCATGGGCCGCGCCTTTGAACTGATTCTGGTCGACGACGGCAGCCGCGATCAATCCCAGGCCATGCTCCTGGCCGCCGCCGATCAATATGAGGAGGTCATCGCCCTTATCCTCAACCGCAACTATGGCCAGCACGCCGCCGTGTTCGCCGGCTTGGAGCAGAGCCGGGGCGAGATCGTCATCACCCTGGATGCCGACCTGCAAAACCCGCCGGAGGAGATCCCGAACCTGGTGCGGGCCATAGATCAGGGTGTGGATGTGGTGGGCACGGTGCGCGAGCACCGGCAGGACAGCCTCTTCCGCCGGGCCGCGTCCCACCTGGTCAACCGCATGGTGCAACAGGC
>Ga0209629_10003637_pt1 | contig 11126 bp, 10 predicted proteins | sample TergutCu122P5_FD_187286 | JGI IMG/M metagenome (GOLD analysis project Ga0209629, IMG submission 187286) | Cubitermes ugandensis P5 segment gut microbial communities from Kakamega Forest, Kenya - Cu122 P5 (SPAdes) (version 2) | ecosystem: Host-associated > Arthropoda: Insects > Digestive system...
CGTCGCGGATGACGCCGCGCGCCTTCATGGTGCCGTAGGTGATGATCTGCGCCACATGCGCCGGGCCGCCGTATTTGCCGCGCACGTAGTCGATGACCTCGCCACGCCTGTCCTGGCAAAAATCAACATCGAAATCGGGCATGGATTTACGCTCGATATTCAAGAAGCGCTCAAAAATCAGGCCGAAGGGGATCGGGTCGATGTTGGTGATGCGCATACAGTAGGCGGCGAGACTCCCAGCGCCGGAACCGCGTCCCGGCCCGACGGGAATATCACGGTCTTTCGCCCAGTTGATGAAATCGGCGACAATCAGGAAGTAGCCAGTAAAACCCATCTTGATGATGACGTCGATCTCGGTTTCCAGCCGCGCCCGGTACTGCTTGTCAATTTCTTCATTGTAGACGCCCATTTTGCGCATCTGGGCGAAACGTCGTTCCAAACCGTCGCGGCAGGATTTGCTGAACATCGTCTCCAGGCTTTCGCCGGCTGGCACCGGAAAATTGGGAAAATGATAATCGCCCATTTTCAGATCGAGATTGCAGCGCCCGGCCACTTCCTGGGTATTGGCGATGGCCTCCGGGCACCAGGCGAAGTCGCGGCGCATATCGTCCGGCGATTTGAAATAGAGCTGGTCGGTGGAAAACTTGAAGCGTTTTGGATCGTTGATGGTCTTGCTGGTCTGGATGCACAGCAGCACCTCGTGGGCGTGCGCCTCTTCTTTCAACAGGTAGTGGCAGTCGTTGGTGGCCACCAGCTTGATACCTAATTCCTTCCCCAGCTCGACCAGGCCGTCGTTGGCCAGGCGTTGCTCGCGGAGGCCGTTCTCCTGAATCTCGAAATAGAAGCGGTCGCCAAAAATCCGCTGAAATTCCATGGCCTTGGCGCGAGCACCGGCCATATCGCCGTGGGTGATCATATAGGGCACATGGCCGTGCAGGCAGGCGCTGAGGGCCAGCAGGTTGTCGCTGTAGGCGACCAGCGTTTCCATGTCGATGCGGGGCCGGTAATAAAAACCCTCGGTCTGGGCGATCGAAGCCAGCTTCATCAGATTCTGATAGCCGCTGGCGTTCATGGCCAGGAGCACCAGATGAAAGGCGACTTGGCCATCGACGGCTTTTTTGTCGCGGCGATCACCGGGCGCGACATAAAATTCGCAGCCGACGATCGGTTTAATGCCGGCCTTCTTGGCTTTGACATAAAACTCCATGGCGCCGAACATGGCGCCATGGTCAGTCAGCGCCACGGCATCCATGCCGAATTCCTGACATTTCTCCAACAGGTTGACTATGCGAATCGAACCGTCCAGGAGGCTATACTGGCTGTGTACGTGCAGATGGGTGAAAGCGGCGGTTGGCATGGTGATTTATGTAATTATTGATTGTTATGATTTCCCGGATAAACGGCTCCGCCATTTTTCAGGATTCTGAGATGTGTGGAAGATGCTATAAATGGTGATCGTCACGCCATTGCATTCATAAAAGACGACATAAGGAAAGCGCCGCACCAATGCCCGGCGATAATCCTCGAATATTTTGGGATGGGTTTCTGGGGCGCGGCTAATTCGCTGGATGCAAGCATCCACGCAACCAAGGAATTCTTCTCCAAGCCCGAACCGGCATATTTCATACCAATTGTATGCCTCTTCAATATCCTGCCTGGCTTCAGGTGCGATGAGCAGATCAAAAGCCATGGCGGCCATACACAGAATTTTTCACTTCTTCCCACGAAAGCGCTGACTCTGGATTTTTCAGCAGATTCGCCTTTCGGCGGGCCAATTCATCTTTTTGCCATTGATGGATGGGTATATTTGCTGGTGTCGCTGCCAAGTTATCCCACAGATCTTCCAGCAGTTGCAGTTTTTCTGGCGGCGTTAGATTAAAACAGCTTTCTGGATTCATAAGGGTTTCTCTTTAATTTGGTTTGACTGCGGTTGGCAATCAGGCCAGGCAATCAATGCTCACGCTATTCTGGCTACTCATTCCGTTATTTCCGCGTCAAGCTGCGGCGCTCAGAACGGGCGCTTATGCCGCATACGGGCAAAGTACTCTGGGGTTCTGTTGGAAATCCCTGACATTCCGGGTGATAAGCAGTCTGCCCGTCACCTGCGCGGTGGCGTCGATAATCGCATCAGGAAGCTTGACGCCACCCTGGGTGCGAATAGCAACCGCCATCTCAGCAATGTCCTCGCTGATGGGGATACACATGAACTGCGCGAGAAAATGCCGGGTCTGCCGTCGCTGTTCACCACCCAGGCGCACCGCGCCCACCATAACCTCCATCCAGGTAATGATACTGACCGCCGGGTTGCCCGCATATTCTTTCAGGGTATCGGCGGCGGGCGGTATGCCGTTGAGGTAATCAATCAGGATACAGGTATCAAAAAGGGCTATTTTTATTTCCATTCTTCACGCAAGCTGGTCTGAAAATCCAGGCCGTCGCCGTTTTCTCGCTGCCAGATGCCGAAAAAGGCTTTTTCTGTTGCCTCTATGCGGTTTGTCGCCAGATAGGCGCCTATGGCTTGGCGGATGATTTCGGCCCTGGGCTTTTTTTGAATGGATTTAATGGTGTCAAGCATCCGTAGATCCTCATCGGGCAGGTCAATGATAATTCGTCCCATACAGAGCCTCCTTATTGATATACGATATATATATCAAATGGCATCCGGGGACGCAAAGAGAAAAAGGCAGGTGTGAAGGATATTACCGTAGTCATTTATCGGCGCGTTGCCGCCCCCTGTTAGCGTTGCCGCCCCCTTGAGAAATTCCGTCATCTTGCGATATAATAACCAGTTTCGCGCCCGCTTGTGGGCACCTTTTCGCACATCGTCATAAGGAGACAGCATGGAACAAACTTTTGCCATCATCAAGCCCGACGCCTTCAAGGCGGGCCAGGCCGGAAAAATTCTCGCCCGCATCTACGCCGAAGGCTTCAAGGTGGTTGGCCTGAAGAAACTCTATCTCAGTAAAATAGAGGCGGAAGGCTTTTACGCCGTGCACCGCGAGCGGCCATTTTTCGGCGAGTTGACCGATTTCATGAGCAGTGGCCCCTGTGTCGTCATGGTGCTGGAAGCGGCGGGCGCCATCAAAAAATGGCGCGATCTGATGGGCGCCACCAACCCGGCCCAGGCCGCCGCGGGGACGCTGCGCCGCGAGTTTGGCTCGTCGGTTGGCGAAAATGCCACCCATGGCTCCGACGCGCCGGAAACCGCCGCCTTCGAAATTTCCTATTTCTTTTCCGGGCTGGAACTGCTGTCCTGACCGCTCTCTGGCGGATGATCCGGCCAGGCCGGGTCATCCCGCTGTGCCGTCACCTTGGCCAAAAGCTGGCCGCGCGCCAGCAGAATTTCGAGATCATCATGCGTTTGCGCCTGGCGGCTGTTACGGATTATCTGGCCGTTCGCCGCTTTTCTGACAATGGCATAGCCACGCCCCAGCGTTGCCAATGGGCTGTGGCTATGTAAAAGATCACTTTGGTGGGCGAGCTTTCCGGCCAGCGTTTGCGGAAACTCTCGCAGCATCCGCGTTAGGTCGCTGCTGAGATAATGCAGCCGTTGCTCCTGTCGCCGTAATTGTTCCCGTGGTGAATACTGCCGTAGTCGTCCTTCAAGAGCGGCGACATGCTGGCTGGCCGCGCTCTGCCGGCCCGACATCGCTCGTGTCAGCCGCTCTTCGGCCAGAGCCAGGCGCAACGATGCTTCGCGCAGGCGATTTTCCGGTGACAATGGCCGGCTGGCGTGACTGAGGTGCAATTGTCCGTGTGCGAGGACAGTTCGCATATGGGCGAAGAGCGTCCGCTGGCGCCGGGCCACCTGTTGCCGCAGCAGGCCACAGTCGGCGATGATCATCTCGGCGGCGCCAGTCGGGGTTGGCGCCCGCCGGTCGGCGCAGAAATCGGCGATGGTGAAATCAATTTCGTGGCCGACTCCGGTGACCACGGGAATTTGTGAGCGGACAATGGCTCTGGCCAGGATTTCCTCGTTGAAGGCCGATAAATCCTCGAGCGAGCCGCCGCCTCGGCAGAGGACGATGACATCGCCGCCGATTTCGGTATTGATGCGGTCAAGTGCCGTGACCAGCTCCAGGGCCGCGCCCTTGCCCTGCACGGCGGACGGGTAGATGACGATACGGGCATTTGACTGGCGCTTCTTCCAAATAGTCAGGAAATCGTACAGAGCGGCGCCAGAGGCTGAGGTGATGATGACGATTTTTTCTGGGAAAGCCGGGATGGGCCGTTTGCGCTCCTCGGCGAACAGCCCTTCGGCGGCCAGTTTGGCCTTGAGTATGTCGAATTGCCGTCGCAACTCTCCCTCGCCGTCGGCTTCGACGCTATCGACCAGCAACTGGTAGTCGCCGCGCGGCTCATAGATGGTGATGCGACCACGACAGACCACCTGGCCACCATCGCGTAATGGCGCCGTCAGGTAACGGGCCTGCGGTTTCAACAGTACCACCCGCAACTGGGCGCCGGCATCTTTCAAAGTGAAATACTGGTGGCCGGAAGCGGGAAGGCGCAGATTGGAAATCTCGCCGCGCACGGCGATGAACGGGTATTGCCGTTCGACGAGAAATTTCAGGGCGGCGGTAAGCTGGCTGACGGTTTGAATGATGGACATGAACGATTTTTCACAGAGAAACGCTGGGATTACGCTACGCTGAGATGAAGTTTGGAGTAATCTCAGCCTATCCGCCCTTTTCTTCATGAAAAAAGCCGTCCCGGTTTCATGACGGGACGGCTTTTTTGCGTTTTTAGACAGCACTCACGGCGCCAGTTCACGCAGAATCTCCCTGGCGATGATTAACCGCTGTATTTCGCTGGTGCCCTCATAGATGGTGGTGACACGGGCGTCGCGGGTATAGCGCTCGATCGGGAAATCCTCGGTATAGCCATAGCCGCCGAGCATCTGCATGGCCTGATAGCAGGCGCGGTTGGCGCTTTCGGTGGCAAAAACCTTGGCCATCGACGCCTGTTTGGCGTAGGGACGTTTGTTGTCTTTCTGGAAAGCGGCGTTCATGAGCAGCAGCCGGGCCGCCTCCAGCTCGGTATAGGTGTCGGCGATCATCCACTGGATAGCTTGGAAGTCGGTGATTTTCTGGCCGAATTGCTCGCGTTCCGCCGCGTAGCGCGTGGCGGCGTCGATGGCGGCCAGCCCGACTCCGAGCCCCAGAGAGCCAATGCCGATGCGGCCACCGCCCAGCTCGGTGACGGCGATACGAAAGCCGTCGTTTAATTTGCCCATCATCGCCGATGCCGGCACCCGGCAATCGGTGAAAATCACTTCATTGGTGGCCGAGGCGCGCTGGCCCATCTTGTGCTCTTCTTTGCCGATGGCCAACCCCGGCGTCCCCGCCTCGACAAGAAAACAGGAGATGCCCTTGCCTTTCGGCGCCGTTTTGTCGGTCACCGCCCAAACCACGAAAACCCCGGAGTAGGGAGCCGATGAAATAAAGATTTTCGCGCCGTTGATGATGTAAGAATCACCATCTTTGACCGCCGTGGTTTTCATGCCGGCTGGGTCGGATCCGGCACATGTTTCCGTCAAACAAAAACTGGCGGCGGCGTATTCGCCGGAGCAGATTTTCGGAATGTACTTTTGTTTCTGCTCCTCGGAACCAACCACCTGAATCACCTCGCCCACCATGTTCGTGACAGAAACCGAGACGGCGGTGGCGGCGCAGGCGCGGGCGATTTCGGTTATGGCCAGACTGAAGGCGATGCTTCCAGCTTCGGCGCCACCGTAGTTTTCGCGGACATTCAGGCCCATGAAACCCAGTTCGGCCAGTTTTTTCAGATTGGCGAGAAAAATGGTCCGGTCCTTATCCTTATCGAGTTTCGCGGCGACCGGTTCCAATTCGGCCTTGGCGAAGTCGCGGGCGGTTTCCTGAATCAGCTTCTGCTCTTGGCTCAAGTCCAAATTCATATGCAATAATCCTTTGTGATAAAAACGCGAGCGCGGCAATCAATCGCCGCGCATTGAGGAAAATCCAAGCCGCGTTGCCGGGCGCTTCAGGCGCCCAGCAACGGTTGTTCCCACTGGCCTTACTTCTTTTTGGAACTCAGCTCAGGGAATTGGTGATAGAAGTATTCGTTTGGCGCTGTCACCTCTTCCTGCTTCTTCTTCGTCTCCTGATCGCGAAGCTGCACGCGGCGGATCTTGCCGGAGATGGTTTTCGGCAGGTCATCGACAAATTCGATGATGCGGGGAATCTTGAATTTGGCCAGCACCTTGATGGTGTGCTGGAACAGCTCGAGAGCCAGTTCCTTCGACGCCTTTTCCCCCTGTTTCAACACGACATAGGCTTTGACCAACTGGTAGCGGCTGGGGTCGGGGCTGCCGACGACGGCGGCTTCGAGTACCGCCGGATGTTCGATCAAGGCGCTTTCGACCTCGAACGGGCCAACGCGGAAATCCGAGGACTTGATTACATCGTCCGACCGGCCAACAAACCACCAGTAGCCGTCTTTGTCGAAGTAGGCCTTGTCGCCGGTATCGTAGAGATTGTTATCAAAAGCGGCGGCGGTACGTTCCGGATCGCCGATATAGCCCTGGAACAGACCGATGGCCCGCCAATTGCTCAGGCGCACGGCGATGCGGCCCGGTTCATCGGGGGTGGTGATTTCCTTGCCTTCCTCATCAATGATAATGACATCATACATTGGCGCGGGAGCGCCAAAGGAACCAATCCGCATCTTGCCGGCATTCCACGGCGGATTGCCAATCATAACCGTCGATTCGGTCTGACCGTAAATATCGCGGATCTCGGTGCCCGTGGCCTTGCGCCACTGGTCGATCACTTCCGGGTTCAGCGGTTCACCGGCGGAAAGTGGATATTTGATCGCCGATAGATCGAATTTCTTCAGATCGAGAGTGACAAAAACCCGCCAGGCGGTCGGCGGCGCACAGAAAGAATTGACCTTGTATTTGGCGATGAGATTCAGATACTTCTCCGCCTTGAGGGCGCCGAAATTGAAGCCGGTGGCCGTCGCTCCCATATTCAGCGGCCCGAAAAAACTACTCCAGGCCCATTTGGCCCAGCCCGGCGCGCTCAGGTTGTGGTGAATGCTCCCCGGTTCCACCCCTTGCATGATGGAAGTGGAAAGATGGCCAACCGGCGAGGAAACGGCGCTGTGCCCGACCCGCTTCGGCAGGCCGGTGGTGCCGGAGGTGAAAAAGCAGAAGATCATATCATCCTTTTTCAGCACCGCCGCCGCCGCTTGCGGCGATTCGCCGTCGATTTCGCCATAGGAAATCCAACCGGCTTTGTTGCCCAAAACGATTTTTGCCTTTGGCGTATGCTCGGCCTCGGCCAGAGCCTCGTCAACCATCCCGGCTAGGGCTTCCGAAGTGAGAATGACATCCGGTTTGTAAATTTTGAAACGGAAACGCATCTCGTGCGGGGTGGCGCTGGTTGCCGTCGGCACCGTCACCAGCCCGCCTTTCACGCCGGCGAATGTGGCAAACCAAGTTTCCGGGACAATCGGCGTAAACATGTAGATATTGTCACCCTGATTGACACTCTGTTTGCGCAGACGGTTGAGGAAGCGGTTGCCGTTTTGCGCCACTTCCCGGTAAGTAAATCGCCGTTCGGCGCCGGTTTCCAGATCGGCCCAAATCAGGCCCAATTGATCGCCACGCTCGGCGACATGCACATTTTCAAAAATTTCCTCCGCCCAATTGAAGGTGTCGGGCAAGGTGGCTTTATTCAGCCTTGTGAAAAAATCTTTTGCCGCCGCTTGCCGTTTCGACATGTCGGCGATGGTGTTCAATGCCATTGCTTCCCGGTAGACCTTGGCTAATTCCATAAATCCTCCTTTGCAAAAAAAATTATGGTTAGAAGAAACAAGGTTTCATATTTACGTTTTTTATTCTTAATTGATGCGGCGTCTTTTGTCAACCGATGCGGGCGTGGGCGGCCATGGCGGCACGATTCAATAATTTGATATTGAAGACCGATTCCCGCTGGCTAAATACGGCAAAGCCATTGAAGACTACGGTTTGATTGGGTAAAGATGCGGCGCGGTTCGCGCCAGGTGGCGATGCCGGATAATAATTTTTGCAGAGGGAAAAGAGATGCGAGCGCCACAAAACCGAAAAGCCGTCGTCCTTGGCTATGCGGCGGCCACCGCCCTGGGCGCCGATTTCGCCAGCTCATGGCAAGCGGCGGTGGTGGGTAAAGCCGGTTTCAGGCGTTTGTCCCGCTGCCAGGTGGAAACTCGCTGCAACGTCGTCGGCGAAATCCCCGATTTCAATCCGGCGTCCTTGCCCTACGTTGGGGCCAAAGACGCGGCGATGTGGAACGCCGGCTTCGTTTTTCTGACTATGGAAATGTGCCGTCAGGCGCTGGATGACGCGGGAGTCATCATCGACGCCGCCACCGGCCCGCGCACGGCCTGTCTGATTGGTTCAGCCTTGAACGGCTCCGACGCCTACCGCATCGCCATGGACAACTACACGCGGCTGGGGCCGCTGAAGGTCAGCCCCTATTTGCTGCCTAACCTCTGCGCCAATCTACCCGCCGGCAAAACCGGGATGCTCCTCGGTTTCACCGGGCCGATCTTTTCGCCGCAGGGCGCCTGCGCCTCCGGCAACCACGCCATCGCCATCGGCGCCAAAATGATTCAGGCTGGCGATTGTGACTTCGCCCTGGTTGGCGGCGCCGAAACTTGCCTGACGCCAGAAATAATCCTTGGCTTTGCCAATATGCTGGCAACAATCAAAGTCGGGGAAAAAGACCGCGCCTTTGCCGACCCAACGCAAGCGTCGCGGCCCTTCAGCCTCGACCGCAAGGGATTTGTTTTGGCTGAAGGGGCGGCGGTGCTGGTGCTGGCGGCGGCGGACGTGGCCAAAGCGCATGGTCTCACAGCTAGGGCCGAGGTTTTAGGGGTCGGTTGGAATTCTGATGCCCATCATTTCACCAGGCCGAACCAGGAAACTGTCAGCCAGGCGATGCGGCTGGCGCTGGACAATGCGGAGATAGCCCCGCAGGACATCGGCGCCATCAACGCCCACGGCACCTCGACTAAAGCCGGCGACGACGCTGAGGCCGCCTGCCTGCGCGACGTTTTCGGCAAGAACCTGCCCAATATTCCCATCTCTGCTAACAAATCTCAGGTCGGTCACAGTCTCGGCGCCTCCGCCGCCATCGAGGCGGTCTTCGCCATCGAGGCGATGCGTCAGGGGCTGGTACTGCCCACCGTCAACCATATCGCCGACCCGGAGCTGGCCGATCTCGATGTCGTCGGCAACCACGCCCGCCGCCATGCCCATGAATTCATCCTGTCCAATTCATTTGGCTTTGGCGGCACCAACTGCTGTCTCGTTTTCCGGGGGATGTAATGCGACCGAAACCTTTTTTGCCAGAAGCGCTTGACCCGCCTTTTATCCGTGACCAAGGCAGTGGCCTCGTCTGGCACCGCTCGGCGATGCGCGTTCTTTATGTCGATACCGACCGTTCCCAGGTGGTCTACCACGCCAACTATCTGCGTTATTTCGAGTTTGGCCGGGCCGCTCTGATGCGCGACGCCGATTATCCCTATAAGCAAGTCGAGGAAAACGGCTATATCTACCCGATTATTAAGACCGAACTCAGCTACCACTCGCCACTTTACTACGACGACCTGATGCACATCTACACGCGGCCATCGGCCATCGGCCTGGTCAAAGTACGTTTCGACTACATCATCACCAAGGCTGACAGCGGCGAAATCGTCTGCCTCGGCTTCACCCAGCACTGTGCCATCGCCGCCGCCGGCGGCAAACCGGTGGAAATCGACGCCAGAACCCTGCGGTTGTGGCAGGAGTTTCCGAAGTGATAGCCTCCGGCACAAGCTGATTCCTTGCTAAAGGAAAACTCGTTTGGAGCATTCCGCCATGCGTGTCCTCATTCTGGCTGTACTCGCTGTCAGTTTCGTTTCATCGCCACTGTTTGCCACCGGCTTTGACTGCGCCAAGGCTGGCAACGCGACGGAAAAGGCCATCTGCACCGTGCCGGAATTGTCGCGACTCGACGAGCAACTGGCGACGGTATATCAGGCGGCTGAAAGTTGCGCCGCTGTTCAGGCGGATTTTCAGCGTGACCAGCAACGCTGGCTTACCCAAAGAAACACCTGTGGCAGCGACCACGCCTGCATCAAGGCGGCCTACGAGGCTCGGCTGCAAGCCTTCAGCGGCAGCGACGATCCCGCCGCGCCGCCGCTGACCACACTCGCCGAGATCAACAACTTCAGTCCTTCGGATTATCGTATCCGCGCCGATGGCGAGAGAATCATATTCTCCCAGTACGACAAGTCAGGAAACAACTTTGAGATAGTCGCCTACAATCTCGCCGATCAGTCCACCAGTATCCTCCTGCCAGGCCGTAACGGGGCGCGCTTCATCACTCAGGATGACCAGTATCTGGTGTTTTCCGAGAGGAAAGGATACGTCAATCTCGTCCAAGTTTTGGAACGCAAAAGCGGTAAAATTCTGGGCAGCATTAAGTTGCTCCAGGACATTTCTTGGGCCAAAAAGGTGGGTAAACACCTGATCGCCGTCCAGGGGTCTCGTTTGGGTGCGTGGGCAAGAACATGCCCTGCCCTGGTATTGGAGATGCCGACGCTCAAGCTGCTGAAGTCGGTAGAAATTACGGGCGGCAACGATGCACGTTTCTGGAACGGCAAGATTCTCTCGTTGGGCAATGACGCCCTGGTGGCATACGACCTGGATCTGAACGAGGTCTTCAGGATTCCCATGCCACCCAGTAAACCAGACAATCTGGGCAGACTATGCAGTCCAGGCCCGCTGGTCTTGTATCAGAACAAGGTTGCCACCTCTGTCGACTGTGCTGAGATTGCTGTCTACGATTTGCCCACTCAGCGCCTTGGTTACAGGATACATAACACTGGCTACCCCATGGCGGCGCTGGACGGTTTGCTTTTCACTGCGCCGACATTTGATGCAGTTCCCCAAAACAGCACCCATGTCTATGATCTGAACACCGGCAGAGAACTCGCCATGCTGCCCATTAACAGGCTGTTGAAAAATAATTTCAATTGATTTGCTTAATTTTGTATTTTTGAAATTCTGCATATTCAAGGATGGGGTCATCCGTTTCAGCCCAGTGATTTCAGTTTTTTTCATGCCAGGTTTG
>Ga0209629_10003638_pt1 | contig 11125 bp, 6 predicted proteins | sample TergutCu122P5_FD_187286 | JGI IMG/M metagenome (GOLD analysis project Ga0209629, IMG submission 187286) | Cubitermes ugandensis P5 segment gut microbial communities from Kakamega Forest, Kenya - Cu122 P5 (SPAdes) (version 2) | ecosystem: Host-associated > Arthropoda: Insects > Digestive system >...
CCGCTACAATCTGCCCTAACAATGGCGGGCTTAAACGCGCCTGACAGAGTTTCATCACCGTTTTGCGCAACTCGCGGTTGCGGGTGATGAACATACCTTCGCGGATTCCACATTCGCTATATCTTTTAGAAACAGAATCAATCAACACAACATTATCTTCAATTCCAACCAAATGAAATGCGCTGATGTACGGGGAACCGGTATATATAAATTCCCGATACACTTCATCTGAAAAAAGATATAAATCGTATTTCTTGACCAAATCGCGTATTTTATTCATTTCTTTCCGCGAATAAAGGTAGCCGGTCGGATTGTTGGGATTGCAAATCAAAATTCCTTTGGTTCGCTCATTAACCAGCGCTTCAAACGTTTCAATCGGCGGTAAAGCAAAACCGGTTTCAATCGTTGAAACAACCGTTCGAATGACTGCTCCGGCTGAAATAGCAAACGCCATATAGTTGGCATACGCGGGTTCGGGAACAATAATTTCGTCGCCCGGATCGAGGCAAGCCATAAAAGCGAAAAGAACGGCTTCCGATCCGCCGGTAGTGATAATAATATCGTCGGCGTTCACATTGATTTTGAATTTGGAATAATAATGAACTAACTTTTCCCTGTAGCTTAGAAATCCGTTACTTGGACTGTATTCCAATATTTTCCTGTCTAATTTCCTGACGGCGTCAAGTCCGATCTCCGGAGTAGGAATGTCCGGCTGTCCTATGTTTAGATGATATACTGTCAAACCGCGAGCTTTCGCTGAGTCCGACAAAGGAGCTAATTTACGAATGGGAGAGGCAGGCATTTCCATCCCGCGTTCTGATATTTTCGGCATCTGATATCTTTTTATTTTATAAAATTTGCGTGCAAATTTACAAAAAAATTAAAAAGATAGAACCATTTTCGCTTAACTCGCAGTGATTTTCTCTTCAATCCATTTTCGGGCATTGACAAACGCTTCTATCCATGGCGTGATTTCATCGTTTTTTCTTTGAGCGGGATAATAAGCGCATTGCCAGGGAAACAGGGCGCGTTCGGGATGCGGCATCAACGCTAAATGGCGTCCGTCTCTGGAACAAATGCCGGCAACCGAATAATCCGAACCATTCGGATTTCCGGGGTAGGCATCGTAAGTATATTTGGCTACAACTGAATACTTTTTCTCGTTCAGAGGCAAATGAAATTTACCTTCTCCGTGCGCTATCCAAACGCCTAATTTATTTCCGGATAAAGAACTTAACATGACGGATTTATTTTTAGGTACAGTCACTGAAATAAATTCCGATTCGTATTTCGAATCGTTATGCAGCATCCTGGGATGAATTTTGTGTTTTGGCGTAACTAAGTTTAACTCAATCATCAACTGACAACCGTTACAGATTCCTAAACTTAATGTGTCGGGACGGGCATAGTATCTTTCAAGCGCCCGTTTGGCTTTTTCGTTATACAGGAATGTTCCTGCCCAGCCTTTAGCAGAACCCAATACGTCTGAATTGGCAAACCCTCCGCAAAAAACCAGCAGATTGATGTCGTCCAAAGTTTCCCGTCCCGAAACCAAATCGGTGGTATGAACATCTTTAACGTCGAATCCGGCTAAATACAGACTGTAAGCCATTTCGCGTTCGCCGTTAGTGCCTTTCTCGCGAACAATTGCCGCCCGAACGCCCGATAAGCCTTTGCGGTCGAAAGTTAAACCGTATTCTGCCAGCCTTCCGGCGAAATTCTTGTTGAACCGGAATTGCAAAGGTTGCAGCTTGTAGTTAAGAAAACGTTCCTTCGCCCATTTTTCTCCGCTTTGCAAGCAGTCTAATAAATAAGAAGAGGAAAACCAGACGTCTCGCATGAAATCGATTCCGAAATGATACGACGATCCGTCTTTGGAAAGTAGAATATGCCGCTCTGCTACCGGTTTACCGATTTTAGCAAATCCGACTTCGTTTTTGTTAAAAATTTCCTCTACTGCAACTTTATCTTCTACCTGAATAATGATACCCGGATTTTCACTGAACAATATTTTAATTAAATCCTTTTCCGCCAATTTATCCAAATTGATTTCCAAGCCGCCCGTTTCATTGCCGAAATTCATTTCGAGCAAGGTCGTAATCATCCCGCCGGCAGAAATGTCATGACCTGAAAGTATCAATTCTTTTTCAATTAATTCTTGAATCGTGTTGAACGCCAACACGAAATACTCCGTATCCAGAACGGCAGGCGCTTCGTCTCCCAAACGGTTTTGCGACTGGGCAAAAGCCGATCCTCCCAATTTAAATGGTTCAAACGAAAAATCAATATAATAAAGCGTGGAGCGCTGGTTATTAACCAGCACAGGTGAAACGATTTTGCGAATATCCGTTACTTCCGCCACTGCAGAAATAATTACCGTTCCGGGAGCATACACTTTTTCATCTCCGTATTTTTGCGTCATCGACAGGGAATCTTTGCCCGTAGGAATATTGATTCCCAGTTCGCAAACAAAATCGGAACAGGCTTTTACGGCATCATACAAACGGGCGTCTTCTCCCGGATTCTTGCAGGGCCACATCCAGTTGGCGCTCAGCGAAACGCCGGCAATTCTGTTTTTCAACGGCGCAAAAACAATGTTAGTAAGCGCTTCGGCAACAGATAAAACAGAGCCTGCCGCCGGATTAATTAATCCGGCTTGCGGGGCATGACCAATGGAAGTGGCAATACCCGATTTTCCGCGATAATCCAGAGCAACAGCGCCCAAGTCGCTTAAAGGCAATTGTATCTCGCCCTGACACTGCTGCCGCGCCACTTTTCCGGTGACCGACCGGTCAACTTTATTCGTCAACCAGTCTTTGCATGCAACGGCTTCCAACTGCAAAACAATTTCCACATATTCATATATCCTATCGACAGAATATTCGACTTTTCTGAACTGTTCATCAATAGATAAACCTTTGATTACCGTGCGCGGCGGCTTTCCGAAAAAATCAGACAACTGCATATTCAAAGGCTTTTGCCTGTCGGCTTGCTCGAAAACCAACTGTCCATCGCCGGTAGTTTCTCCTGCCACATACATGGGCGAACGTTCGCGTTCCGCAATTTTCCGTACGAGTTCAATATCTTCGTTTTTAAGCAACAATCCCATTCTTTCCTGACTTTCGTTGCCAATGATTTCTTTTGCTGAAAGCGTAGGGTCTCCAATGGGCAGTTTTGACATATCGATTTTTCCGCCGGTGGTTTCAACTAATTCCGACAGGCAATTCAAATGTCCGCCGGCGCCATGGTCGTGAATGGAAACAATGGGATTGTTCTCTGATTCCGCCAAAGCGCGAATCACATTCGACACCCGCTTTTGCATTTCGGGATTCGCCCGCTGCACGGCATTAAGTTCTATCCCGCCGGAATATTCTCCGGTAGCAACCGACGAAACGGATCCTCCGCCCATGCCAATCCGGTAATTGTCGCCGCCCAACACCACCACTTTTTCACCGGCTTGCGGTTCTCCTTTCAAAGCGTCGCGTTTATTGGCAAATCCAACGCCTCCTGCCAGCATAACAACTTTGTCGAATGCATACTTTTTGCGATTCTCTTTATGCTCGAACGTCAATAATGAGCCGCAAATCAGCGGTTGTCCAAATTTGTTTCCAAAATCGGACGCGCCATTAGACGCTTTAATCAGAATTTGAGCAGGCGTTTGATAAAGCCAATTTCTTGGAGCCATCCCATTCTCCCATTCTCTGTTTTCATCCGTGCGAGGATAGGAAGTCATGTAAACTGCTGTTCCGGCAATGGGTAACGAAGCTCTTCCTCCTCCCAGCCGGTCGCGGATTTCTCCGCCGGTTCCGGTAGCTGCTCCATTAAACGGTTCAACGGTGGTAGGGAAATTATGCGTTTCCGCTTTCATGGAAATGACGGTTTCGATGTTTCGCACAGCAAAATAATCCGGTTTATCGCCCGAAAGCGGGGCGAACTGTTCGATAACGGGTCCTTCGTTGAAAGCGACATTGTCTTTGTAAGCCGAAACCAAACGATTGGGGTTGGTTTGCGAAGTTTTGCGAATCAGGTCGAAAAGCGTGGATTCTTTCTCTTTCCCGTCGATGATAAAAATCCCATTAAAAATTTTATGCCGGCAATGCTCCGAATTGACTTGTGAAAAGCCGAAAACCTCACTGTCGGTAAGTTTCCGCTCTAATTTTTTGCTCAAGTCGTTCAAATAATCTATTTCATCCGGACTTAGAGCCAAGCCTTCCTGTTGATTGTATAATGCGATGTCGTCAACAGTAACAATGGATTCCGGCTTTTTATTGATAGTGAAAACATCTTGACCGATTCCGCAATACATCCGTTGCAACATCGGGTCATACGGGGCGGTTTTATCCGGCACAATAAAAAATTCTTCTATCCTGCCGATTCCGCTAATTCCCATGTTTTGAGTTATTTCGACTGCATTTGTGCTCCATGGTGAAATCATCTCGCGACGCGGACCCACCAAAAAAGCGTCGATATTTTTCTTTAGCAGAAATTCAGCATTGCTAAATAACCAGAGTAATTTCTTATTATCAATTTTAGAAAGTTTGACCGGCGTTTCTACCGCAATAATCGTTTTTGCTGGCGTTTTGAAAAAAAGAATCATTTCCGAATCTATTTATGAATAATTTTCAAAATGCAAAAGTAACTGAAATCTTTGAGAATTTCAAACCTGCTGCAAAAAGATTTTATTATTTTTTTACCTTAAACTATATATAAACTGATGTTTCTCGTCTCGTAAAGACTTAAATAACAGGCATGATAATGAGATAAAAAAAGTGAAATAGGAGCAAAACATTATACAATATCCGTCCGCAAATATTTATCGTAATAATCCCTTTGCCGGGAAAAAAATTCTGCCTGCATAATCTCATTCGACTGTGTGATAAGCGCCGATTGCCGCTTCAGGGTATTTAGCCATTTCGTTTGCATGGAAATAAAGCCCGAATTTTGAATAATCACCGGATTGACTGTAAATATCCAGAAAAGCGGCTCTGCTTTATCGTCATATTTGAAATATGCGGTATTGGAATTGACGCAAAGCGACGACAAATACAATTGAATCTTAGCCTGTCCATAGTTTCCTGTCTGGGAAAATTCATCATATTGATTAATCAAATGCAGAATATCTTCCTTTAGTAAAAGTAATTCTTCTTTATTCAACAATTTTCGATGATAAAAATATTGTATCTCCTTTATTATACACAGAAAAATATCCGTATCCAAAATCAGGGTGAAGTTCATTTTCTGATTCATGTTTTCTTTTACCTTTTTCCGAAAAAGAATCGCTTCTTCCGGTAAAACCACATCTGAATAAGAAGCATTTCGAGAGATATCAATATCTTGATACAGCCATTTGTAATAGGTAAATTTAAAGAGATGAGGGTAGTTTACTAAAAATGCAGGAGGAAAAGAATTGAGCGCCATCAACGCATTCATATTTTCTGCCTGGCTTATTTTTTCAAATAATTCCGCGTCTTTTTTAAGCATTAACAGGAAAAAATCGTTCGAACTTTTCCCCATCCTTGAAAGGTCAAGAAACGCATGGTTTTGTTTCTCCTGTTCGAAAAGCTGATCAAGGGAAAATTCCAATTTGATGGATAACAGAACTATTTCCTGTACTGTAAACGGAATATCTCCCCGCATTCTGCGATAAGCTGATTCTCGACTTATATTCAGAGTAGTGACCAAAAACACTACAGGCTTTACATTCTCCGGAATATAACTTAAAACGTCCGTTACTAATTTTTTATTAAAATCAATTTCCATTCATTTAGTTTTTATTTTTTTAACCGCTTTTTTCTAATTGATATGGGTAAAACAATTTTGTTTGTCAAATAGTTTCCACATTCCAAAAAAAATAGTTTACTTTGCATCTCAAAAACATTGCAAATATACGATTAAAAATTTAAATATTCTATTTTTATGGCGCAACAGGAAGAAATTTTCAAAAAAATTATTTCGCATTGCAAAGAATATGGCTTTGTATTCCCTTCATCGGAAATTTATGACGGGTTAGGAGCCGTTTACGATTACGGACAGTATGGGGTTGAACTCAAGAATAATATCAAAAAATACTGGTGGGACAGCATGACGCTGCTGAACGAAAATATAGTCGGAATTGATTCCGCCATTTTCATGCACCCTACCATTTGGAAAGCATCCGGTCATGTCGATGCTTTCAACGACCCGCTGATAGATAACCGTGATTCAAAAAAACGTTATCGCGCCGACGTTTTGATTGAAGAACACTTAGCCAAATACGACGATAAAATTAACAAAGAAATAGAAAAAGCGGCAAAACGTTTCGGCGATTCGTTTGATGAACAGAAATTCCGCGAAACGAATCCGCGCGTTATAGAAAATCAGACTAAAAAAGACGAACTCCATGCCCGTTTTGCAAAAGCATTGAACGAAACGAACCTGGAGGAATTGCGGCAAATCATTCTCGACTGCGAAATTGTTTGCCCTGTTTCAGGAACTCGAAACTGGACAGAAGTGCGTCAGTTCAACCTGATGTTTGCCACTGAAATGGGTTCTACAGCCGACGGCGCAATGAAAATCTATCTTCGCCCCGAAACGGCGCAAGGCATTTTCGTCAATTTCCTGAACGTCCAAAAAAGCGGACGAATGAAAATCCCGTTCGGCATCGCTCAAATTGGGAAAGCCTTCCGCAACGAAATCGTCGCCCGACAGTTTATTTTTCGTATGCGTGAATTTGAACAGATGGAAATGCAGTTCTTTGTCCGCCCCGGCGAAGAATTGATGTGGTTCGAGCAGTGGAAACAAACGCGGATGCGATGGCACAAAGCGCTCGGGCTTGGCGATAAAAAATACCGCTTCCACGATCACGACAAGCTGGCGCATTATGCAAACGCCGCCACCGATATTGAATTTGAAATGCCTTTCGGATTCAAGGAAGTAGAAGGCATTCATTCGCGTACCGATTTTGATTTAAGCAGTCACGAAAAATATTCGGGCAAACGGATTCAATATTTCGACCCCGATTCGAATCAGTCTTATACTCCTTATGTAATAGAAACATCTATCGGCGTTGACCGTATGTTTCTTAGCATTTTGGCAGGTTCATACGTGGAAGAACAATTGGAAGACGGTGAAACGCGAGTTGTTCTGAGAATTCCGCCGGCGCTGGCTCCGGTGAAAATAGCCGTTCTGCCGTTAGTGAAAAAGGATGGACTCCCCGAAAAAGCCCGTGAAATTATGGATAATCTCAAATTCGACTATCCCTGTCAATACGACGAAAAAGATTCTATCGGGAAACGGTATCGCCGGCAAGATGCCATCGGCACTCCTTATTGTATAACCATCGACCACGATACGCTGGTTGATAACCGCGTTACCATCCGCTTCCGCGACACGATGGAGCAGGAACGCGTTCCGATTGTCGATTTGAATAAAATTATTGCAGATAAAATAAGTATGAAAAATATATTAAAACAAATAACAAAAATATGAAAAAGTCTTTTATTGTAATTATTGCACTGATTGTCCTTGCAGGGATAATCTTTTTATGGTATCAGGGAGTTTACAACGGCTTGGTAAAAGCCGATGAAGGCGTAAAGTCCGCATGGGGAAATGTAGAAAATCAGTATCAGCGCCGCGCCGATTTAGTGCCTAATCTGGTAGCTACTGTTAAAGGTTATGCAACACACGAACAGACTACGCTGGAAAACGTAATCAATGCTCGGGCAAAAGCTACGCAGGTAACCATCGACCCAACCAAGATGACAGAAGAAAACATGGCTCAGTTTCAAGCGGCTCAAGGCGAGTTAAGTTCAGCGCTAAGCAGGTTGCTGGTAAGCGTAGAGGCTTATCCCGATTTGAAAGCCAATCAGAATTTCCTCGACTTGCAAGCACAGTTGGAGCAGACCGAAAACCGGATTTCAACCGAACGTACACGGTTCAACGAAGTGGCTCAAAATTATAACACGATGGTTCGCCGGTTCCCGAACAATATCATCGCCGGTATGTCGGGATTTGCCGTCAAACCTTATTTTAAAGCGGAAGCCGGAGCGGATAAAGCGCCGGAAGTGAAGTTTTGATTAGTGGTTAGTGGTTAGTGGTTAGTGGTTAATTATAAATTAAGTATGAAAAAAAATTTTTATTTACTGATATTTTTCACTTTAGCCGCATCATTCGGCGCTTGTAATAAAAGTTCCAATGTGGACGAAGCATGGCGGGATGCAAACATAAACGCTTATGATGCGATAACGAAAAATAAGAATTATCATGTACTCCCAACGCCATCAGGCGGACCGAATGGGGTGTATTGTAAAGTCGATTCAATCGGCAAAGGAACCGAATATCCGCTGCAAACAAGCACTGTAAAAGTTCTATATAAAGGAACTTTTTACGACGGCAGCGTTTTTGACAACGGATCCAGCTTAAACAACGTTCCTGTAGAGCTTCCTGTAGCATCTACAGTCAGAGGATTTTCTTTTGCTTTGCAAAACATGGTCGTCGGCGATAAATGGGAAATATGGATTCCTTATTATTTAGGCTACGGGGCAACCGGAAGTTATAATACTGTTACCGGTCAAACCATTATAAAAGGCTATACGACTTTGGTTTTTGAAGTTGAATTGGTGAGTATTACACGGTACCCGTAAAGAGTTTTTAGAATAAAGTTACAAATATTTAAGAAAAAACAGTATATTTGCAGCAACTTATTTATAATAATACTTAAAAATTTATTTACAGATGAAAAAGAAAATTGCATTATTTACATTTGCTATCCTTTGTATGTCAGTTTTTTCTATGCAAGCAGGCATCAGGATAGGCGTGAAGGCAGGCGTTAATTTGGCGAGTACTTCTTTAAGCGAGATCAAAAATTTAAAAATGGATAATCTCACCGGTTTTCAATTAGGACCGATGATAGAACTATCCGGATTGGGATTGGGATTTGATGCGGCTATTTTATATAGCCAGTATGGAATGAAAATTCCTGTAGATGTAAACGTTACAGATCCTGCTAATCCAAAATTTAATTTTAAAAATGAAACATTAAGTTCCATTTTAGTTCCTGTTAATCTGAAAATGAAATTTTCATTGATGGGAATGTTGGGCGCTTACGTTGCCGCCGGACCTTATGTCAATTTCAAGGTAAGCAGCCCGTCTGATATTTTGAAGCAGTGGGATGCCCAATCATTCGGCGCAGGAGTAAATGTCGGATTGGGAGTAGAGCTAATTAAGCATGTGCAGGTAGGCATTAACTATCAGATACCTGTAACTGACGACTACAGCAAAATCTCGTGGTTGAATGAAGTTGGGGGTGTGGTAAACGGTAAGGGTAGAACTAAAATTTTGTCGATCACTGCCGCTTATTTCTTTTAATGTACGTCGAAGTCATTTTGCCGGTTCCTTTAGCCAATTCCTATACGTATTTCGTACCTCCGGAAATGGAGAGTCGAATTGTGCCTGGCGTTCAGGTATTGGTAGAATTTGGGAAAAACAAACGCTATTCGGGAATTGTACATTCTATTCGGCAAACGCCTCCCGAATCGTTGAAGGCTATTAAACCGGTTTTGACTGTCGAAAGCGACCGACCAGTTATTCGAAATCAGCAACTTCCCTTCTGGGAATGGATTGCCGACTATTATTTGTGCAAACTCGGCGAAGTCTGTCATGCAGCGCTTCCGCCGGGTTTGCGTTTTGAATCAACGCTTGCTTATTCGGCAAAAACAGAAACTTTCATTCGACTCGCTTCACCTTATACTGAAACAACCGATTTCAACCCCGTTTTTGAACAACTGAAGCGAGCGGCAAAACAGGAAGAGTTACTTCTTGCTTTTTTTCACCATTCGCAAGAAAATCAAGGAACTGTCACAAAAAAAGAGTTGCTGGCTAAAAGCCATGCAAGCACAACTTCCCTCAATGGACTGATTGAAAAGGGTATTCTTGAAACGTTTGAGAAAAACATCAGCCGACTGCCTGTTTACCATGGAGAAATACAGGAACCTAACAGGCTTCATCCAAATCAACAAAAAGCATACCAAATAATTACTGAAAGCTTTCGAGAAAAAGACGTTTGTCTTTTGCATGGCGTTACTTCTTCGGGAAAAACGGAAATTTATATGCACTTAATAGCAAAAACACTGGAACAAAAACGCCAGGTCTTGTATTTGCTTCCTGAAATCGCTTTAACCACCCAGATTACCGGACGTATCCAAAAGCGCTTTGGCAACCGTGTGGGCGTTTATCATTCCCGCATCAACGACAATGAAAGAGTGGAAATATGGAATAACCTGCTCGACGATTCAGGCTACCAAATCATTCTGGGCGCTCGTTCCTCATTGTTTCTGCCTTTCAAAGATTTGGGACTGGTGATTGTGGACGAAGAACATGAGCCGAGCTACAAACAACAAGACCCTGCGCCCCGTTATCATGCCCGCAATGCCGCAATTGTACTTGCTAAGATGCACGGCGCAAAAACGCTTTTGGGAAGCGCTACGCCAAGCATCGAATCTTTTTTTAACGCTCAAACCGGAAAATACGGATATGTTCGATTGGATAAGCGGTTTGAGGAAAAAGAATTGCCGACCATTATCCCTGTCGATGTGAAAGAACTGAGAAGAAAAAAGAGAATGAAGTCGATTTTTTCTCCTCTGTTGATAGAGAAGATGCAGGAAACTCTGCAAGCAGGCGAACAGGCGCTGCTGTTTCAAAACCGGAGGGGTTTCTCCCCTGCCCTGTCGTGCCGTATTTGCGACTGGACGCCTAAATGCCGGTTCTGCGACGTCAGCCTGACGTTCCACAAACAAAGCAACCGGCTGAGCTGCCACTATTGCGGGCGAACCTATCCTGTTTTGTCCGAGTGCCCCGAATGTGGAAACACCGATTTGAAACCGATGGGATTCGGCACAGAAAAAGTGGAAGAAGAAGTCAAGGCGGCTTTTCCGAGCGTTTCCGTTGCCCGATTAGATACGGATACCACCAAAAACAAAAAAGCCTTCGACGAGATTTTATCCGATTTTGCATCGGGAAAAACCCGAATATTAACCGGAACGCAAATGATTTCAAAAGGTTTGGATTTCGAGAATGTGCGTTTGGTCGGGATTCTCAATGCCGATTCGCTGATGAATTTTCCCGATTTCAGGGCATACGAACGGGCATG
>Ga0209629_10003639_pt1 | contig 11124 bp, 10 predicted proteins | sample TergutCu122P5_FD_187286 | JGI IMG/M metagenome (GOLD analysis project Ga0209629, IMG submission 187286) | Cubitermes ugandensis P5 segment gut microbial communities from Kakamega Forest, Kenya - Cu122 P5 (SPAdes) (version 2) | ecosystem: Host-associated > Arthropoda: Insects > Digestive system...
TAATGATAAGAAAAACGAAAGGCGATATTAAAGAATTGATTTTACTTTCGGAACAGCCCGAAGGGTTTAATCTTATCTCAGTCAGCGGAACGATTAATCCGGATGTTCTGCGGAAATATTCCGAAAAATTAAAAACAAAAGAATTAAATCATTTACATTCAGTAAAACACCATCAATAAATTTTTCAAACTAACTTTTTAATTAAATGTTGATAGAAACGGTGAGACGTGAGTCTCGCCGTTTTTTTGTGTGTAATTAGTCTATATTGCTCCTTTACATCCGCAAAATCAAGGTAGGAGGGATGGGCAAAATTCAAGTATTTCAAAATTTTGAAAGCATTAAAATAGGAAAAGAAACGCTTGCGAAAATTAGGCAAGGAAGCCGTATAACGATTTATCTCCTCGATTTTTGAGAGAAAGCCGTCTCCTTTCAGAAATAAGCGCAAATATTCCGGCAAATCTTGAATACTGTTTTCAATCTCTTCCTTTGGTTTTTTGAAAAATAAATCTATCCTGCTGAAAAAAGATTTCAACGTTTTGAACGCTTCCAACTGATAACTCAATTTCGATAATTGATTTTCAGCTAACATTTTTTGCAGGGCGGGACCGGTTCCGAAAGGCACACGGTCGGAAATCCGCGCAGCAGGATAAATGCAGGTAGTATCAATAAAGCGGGTTTTCCCGAGAGGAAATACTTTTTGCAGAAAATAAAAATCTTCTCCCGATTGCTGCTTTCCCATGCCGCCTGCTTTAAGGTAGGTTTCGGCAGTTACGGCAAAAGCGGAACCGATAGTGAAATACGGATAGGGATAACCGCAAAATTCCAATGCGCTTCGATAATATCGCAGATATTCTTCATAATTGGTTGCTGCAATCCGTAAGGGGTTGGAAACGTCCAAATACTCGACCGGATGATGAAATTCAATAGTCGCCGAATTGAGACGGTATTCTTTAAAGTTACGGTCGATTTCCGTTAAGTAGTTTGGCGCAACCGTACAATCTGCGTCCAAACTCACAATAACACCCGATTTATTTCCGTTAAACCGGCAAATAGCTTCTTCCATTCCCAATTTACGCGGAAGTCCCGCTCCCGTCTGATGTCCCGGAAGATTCTCAATTAAAATCGGCGTTAAAAAAAAATCGGAAGAATTATTCTTTATGGCGAAATCTTTTGCTTGCAGATAAGAGTTTCGATTTAAGGCTAAAACCTCATCCGCATCAATCCTGTATGAATTAATCAATAGAATGATTTCAACCGGAAAGTTTCCGCGCTCGCAATCGAAAAGGCTTTGAATGGTTCGAAGAAATTCCGGCTCCCTGTAACAAGGAATAACAACAATCATTTAGACGGTAACCGGGCATTCAGAAAATCGATGACTTCTTTTGTAATATCATACGCCTGGTCTGCGTAAAGAATATTATCGGTACCCGAATTACTCAAAATCAACTGATATTTTTTAGAATTATTAAACTGTTTCAAAATTGAAATGATAGTGTCTTGCACTTGTATAGTAACCTTTGCCCCTTCCGCCGACATTTCTTTATCAACCTGGTCTGCCAAAGCATCTAAATCTTGTTTTCTGCCGAGTAATTTGTTTTGTTCCTGCATTTGCCTTTCTTGACTGATATAAGCATTTATTTGCGCTTTTTGCTGAAAATCAACAACGTCTTTATTTAACTGTTCAGCTTTTTGCTTAAGCAGCAATCTTTTATCTTCCACTTTTTTCAGTAAGGCATCTTGTAAATCATTAAAAAATTTGCAATTCTTTAAAAGCGAATCTGTTCTGACGTATGCTATTGGCAAGCGAATACCTGCAGAGTCTGCTGTAACGGCTCCCGCTGTTTCCGACTTTTTTCCAAACGTTCCTTTTCCGGTAAAGTGCAGGATAAATAATACAATAATTGCTGCTGCTAGAACTCCCGTAATAATGTAATTATTATTCTTCATATTATTAAAATTTTACTTATGTTTATTTTTGTATTCAATCAGTTTGCGGATGCAAATATAAGTAAAATATAATAAACTCTATCTTTTATATCAAAAATTAAAAATCATTCATATATTTTTCGTAATAATAACTTGTTTCTCTATAAATAAAGCGTTAATTTTGCAGCAAAATAATACGCAATACTCATGACAAAAGAAATAAAATTCAGTTTAATTTACCGCGATATGTGGCAATCATCGGGTAAATACCAACCCCGCGCCGACCAATTAAAGCAAATTGCGCCCGTTATTGTGGAAATGGGCTGTTTTTCAAGAGTCGAAACCAACGGCGGAGCTTTTGAACAGGTGAATCTGCTTTTCGGAGAAAATCCCAACAAGGCAGTTCGCGTGTTTACCGAGCCGTTGAATAAAGCCGGAATCCAAACGCACATGCTCGACAGAGGATTGAACGGACTTCGGATGAACCCCGTTCCTGCCGATGTACGTAAGTTGATGTACAAAGTGAAACATGCACAAGGAGTGGATATTACCCGTATTTTCTGCGGGCTGAACGATCCGCGAAACATCATCCCTTCGATTCAATACGCCAAAGAAGGAGGAATGATTCCGCAAGCCGCTTTGTGTATTACGTATTCGCCGATTCATACGGTGGATTATTATGTGAAACTGGCTGAAAAACTGATTGATGCCGGAGCGGAAGAAATCTGTTTGAAAGACATGGCAGGCATCGGTCGCCCGTACAGCAACGGACAGATTGTCAAAGGAATTAAGAAAAGGCATCCGAATATTCCCGTTCAATATCACGGACATACGGGACCCGGGTTTTCCGTAGCCTCCATGATGGAAGTCGCACAAAACGGAGCCGATTACCTGGATATGGCAATGGAACCCTTGGCTTGGGGTATGGTTCACCCGGATGTAATCACGATTCAAGCAATGTTGAAAGATGCAGGGTTCTTAGTTCTTGATATTAATATGGAAGCCTATATGGAAGCGCGCCGTCTGACGCAGACTTTTGTAGATGATTTCTTGGGATACTTTATCGATCCGAGCAATAAAACCATGACTTCCCTGCTTATCGGCTGCGGACTTCCGGGAGGAATGATGGGTTCGATGATGGCTGACCTGAAAGGAATGCACAGCGCCATCAATATGACCCTCAGGCAAAAAGGAAAGAAAGAAGTTACATTGAATAATCTGGTGGTTCAGCTCTTCAAAGAAGTGGAAACGATTTGGCCCATGCTGGGTTATCCTCCTTTGGTAACGCCATTCAGCCAATATGTAAAAAATATTGCCTTGATGAATATTTTAGCCAACGCAAAAGATGAGCCGCGTTTCTCGACAATCGACAAAGACAGTTGGAATATGATTCTCGGTAAAATGGGAAAACTCCCCGGTCCCTTGGCTCCCGAAATCGTCGAATTGGCAAAAGCCAATAATCTGGAATTTTACACAGGCGATCCGCAAGCGGCTTTCCCCAACGATTTGGAACGCTTCCGCACGGAAATGCAAACCAAAGGGTGGGATGTCGGTCCCGACGAAGAAGAATTGTTTGAATATGCCATGCACGAACGGCAATATCTCGATATGAAATCCGGAACAGCTAAAAACCGTTTCAATCAGGAATTGGAACAGGCGAAAGAAAAAGCCGGAACACCCATCATCATCAAACGTCCCGTTATAGAAATTCCCATGTTCAGCTTTGAAGAAATCAGCAAGGAATATCCGTCGGCTAAGCCGGTACACGCTCCCTGCAAAGGACAAGTCATCTGGCAATACGATTTGACGGATGAATCGACTGCGCCTTTTGAAGGCTCTGCAATCAAACAAGGCGATAACCTCTGCTATATTCAGAATTTCTACGGCATCGAACCCGTTCCCGTCGGTTACGGAGGAACAATCGTCGGCACGTATGCCGAGCAGGGGAAAGAAGTTCAGAAAGGTGAAATTCTGGCGTTTATCAATTAACCGGAAATTACGTGGCAGCGGCTTCACGCAGGCGGGGGTATCGGTAAGGCTCGGACGAGAGCAAAGGATGATGTTACTTGCTCTGTATCATACGAGTCTGCACCCCCGCTTGCGTGAAACCGCTCGTTGCACGCCGGCATTTTGTTTGTCAAAATTGTTTATCGTATATGTTCCTTGCGAAACGGTTATTTAGTTTGCAACAATATAGCTTGTTTATTATGCACAAATCTTATTTTATTATCAATTTGAGGAATGTTAATACCAAAAGTAAATATATAGTATTCTTCTTTAGGTCTAAGCGTAGCCAACAGATGTACTTTGTAACGTTTACCATCTGATGTAACAATTTCGCATTGCTCATTTAACACTTTTATAGCTGCATCAATCGTAACATTTTCATCCAAAAAACACTGCAATCGTAATGTAACGTTCACTTGTTCTCCCAACGGCGTTATTTGTAAATCATACAGATTAAATCTTCCACCTTCAAACAAAATTGTATCAACATTTTTGATTGTTTCTTCCACTTTTCCTTGCTGTGGATTTCTCTGCGAACATCCAAAAAAAATTGTCAAACAAACACTTGCTGCAATAGCAATAAAAATTTTTTTGTTCATTTTTTTACTTTTTGTGCCCTTTTCGGAGCGGTTTATACTTTATTATTATAATATTTTTATTTATTTCTCTTTTAATTTCTCACTCCATTAGACATTCAATAATTTCATTCCCATTTAGATTTTTCGATATTGTAAACAAACGTTTTTTTGTCCACAATAAACTTTAATTTTTTTGCTTCGAACCCAGTATAAAAATCTTTAGCGTAAAATATGGTTTCATCGGTATATGAAGCAACTAATCCCCCTTTACGGTCACGTGATATGCCAACAGGCTTTGCGTTTACTTCCCGAGCCTCGAATTTTCTTACACCGGAAACGATGTATACAGTAACTGTTCCTTGTTTAACCCGTGCTGCATTGGTTATTTTAAATACAACAGAGTCGGGTAAATCAATCGAAATAATTTCAACAACATTATTTTTACTTTGAGCATATACCTGATGCGTAGATACTGCTGTTATTGCGATGAATATCGCAAAGAAAAGAATAATTTGATTTCGCATAATTTTTACTTTTTATGCTCCTTTTGGAGCGGTTTATACTAAATTTATTAAATCCATTTGCAAAATTACCCTTATTATTTATACGTGTCAATCCCCAAAAAGGGTGAATTTTTGTTCCACTTGCACACTGTCAGCCGAAGTGCAAAACTGTCAAATCGTACCGAGTTAAGTCCGCCGAAAATGTCGCTGACCGCTTGTGCCCAACGGATAAATACACAAATCCTCTATAAAAACTCCATATATTTACAAATTCTTACCTTTCCCACACTACAAATCATTACTTTGGAAGCACTCATTTTTCTTGTTGTAGTTAATTTTAGTGTTTAACATATATTCTATTTTCATACGATTGAATTTATGATAATACTACTTGACATTGATTTTTTGTTAGCTGTCAAAATTTGTACAAATATATAAATAAAAATGCTACAAACAATGATTATTTGTTAAAATTTTTAAAGATGAAAAATAAATAACATGGGTTAAGAAAAAGAGTGAGATGCTATATTTGCAATCTCCAATAACTTGATAAGCTATCCCTATACCAAGGCTATGAACTGCATATATACTTACTTACTAAACTTTGCCTCAAAAGAGCCATCGCGCAAAATTTACGTTTACAATTCATTTCTTACAGCCAATGACCGACTTTTTGCGCACAGGCTGGAAACTCTATGCGCAACGCCAATCTCCATTTAATGCGGCTGTATCCTACACATTTGCAAATGCAATCACAGGGGAATATCCCGATTATGAAATCGATCCGAACAAACTGTTGCTGTCTCGCGGCGCCTTAGCTGCTGTCAGCAACGCCTCAGTGAGATGTAAAGAGGGAAATGTTCAATTTCAATGGGAAGACAACACAGGTATTGGATCGGCAAAAGCAACGGACAAAGCGTTGATTGCGATTGTAAACTTTGAAAAAAATCAAGCCGTTACAATTACAGCAGGTTCAGCTCGCCTCGATTGTGTGCAAAATGTCAATGTCCCTGCCGAATGGATTGGCGATGAAGTTTATACTTATATGGGTTTCATTTCCGAAAACGGTATGGAAGTTGCTAACAGCGTGTATCCGGGGGGTATTACTGTTGAAGGTCTTCGCTCCGCTCGCAATGACGACGTAATATCAATTAATCCGAAACGGCAATCTTAAATCCTGCTTTTTCCAAATCCTTCCAAAATCCGGGATAGGATTTGGAAACGACGGCTGGGTCTTTGATGCGAATCTTCCCTGTTTTCAGACAAACCGGAGCAAAAGCCATCGCCATGCGGTGGTCTTCATACGTGGAGATTACAGGGTCTGTTTTCGGCTCGCAACGCTCTCCCGCCCATTCCATTCCGGCTTCGCTTGTTTTCACTGCGTATCCTAATTTCTTCAATTCGGTTTGCAGCGCCGAGATGCGGTCGGTTTCTTTTATCCGGAGACTTTGTAATCCGGTGAATTGAAAAGGAATATCCAATAAGCAACAACTTACGGCAAGCGTCTGGGCCAAATCGGGTTCGTTGGTGAAATCATAAGCCATACGTCCTGTCATTGCGGGCTTGACCCGCAATTCATCAAACAACTGCGCCACTTTTGCATCGCCTTGTATGCTGTTTTTTTCCAACCCCGGCAATTCCACGCCGGCGGATTTTCCTGCCAAGGCCACGATTTCGTACCAATAGGAAGCCGCCGACCAGTCGTTTTCCACAGTAAAAGGAACCGGTTGATAGGCTTGCGGTTCAGTCCGGATATATTGTCCGTTCCATAAAACTTGAACGCCGAAAGTTTGCATCAGCCGAATCGTCATCTCGATGTAAGGGCGGGAAACAATATTTCCTTCCAAATAAATATCCAAACCCTGCTGCATAGCGGGCGCAATCATCATCAGCGCAGAAAGATATTGCGAACTCACGCCGCCGTTCAACTGTATTGCGCCGCCTTTCAGTTTTCTACCGTAAATCCGGAGCGGCGGAAATCCTTCTTTTTCGAGATAATCAATTTTTCCTCCGGTTTCGCGCAGGGAATCGACCAAGATTTGTATCGGGCGGTTCTTCATTCGTTCCGTTCCGGTAATTGTCCAAACGCCTTCGCTTTGAGCGAGGAAAGCAGTCAGAAAGCGCATGGAAGTTCCGGCAGCTCCTACATCGAAAGCGGTATTTCCCTGTTGAAGCGAAAGAAGCGCATTTGCCAAAACTTGCGTATCGTCGCTTTCCGATAAATTTTCAATAGGATAAATGCTCTTGCTTAAAGCATTTAAAATGAGTATCCGGTTACTGATGCTCTTGGATGCCGGCAAACGGATTTCAGCATGAACAGACTGGGGAGGTCGTATGGTATATATCATTCCGGTTAATTATCTTTAAGAAACTTGATAAATTTTTGTATATCAAGATAGGGAGAATAACGAAATCCTTGCCGCCGATGTCCGTACCTGTCAAATTCCCAAACATGATCGACCGTAACTCCCAAACCATGGTATATGTCAAATGATGCGCCGGTAATAACCACATTCTGTCCGGGAGCAAACATCATCAGATTGCCCGGAAGTTGGTTATACAATGAGCGTTGGTAGCTTCCGTGCAAAATAATTCGGTCGAACAGGCGATAAGAAGCGCCTAAATAGGCGTCGGCAGTAATATTCGACTTTGCCGGCAAGCCGGGATTGAGAGCATTTTGAACCCAAGACAAGTTATGATATTGAGAGAAATTAACGCCTCCGAAAATGGTCAGGTTTTTTGCCGCTTGATAATTCAGTGATGGAGAAAAAGTAGTTACGTCTCCTATTATAGGCACGTTCCATCTCGAAGCCCCTAAATCGAAAAAGGCATACGGTTTGAATTTCGGATGCAGTTCGGGAAAAGGTTCCGTTAACGTATCCTTAAGATCCGGTTTATCCTTATCATTGACCGGCTGCTGCTTAAATAACGATTCCGCTCCTTGAACATCCGGATGTGTCAGCAAAGCAGGCGGCGTATTTTGCCTAAGTTTTAAAGAATCGGGCGACACAGGTGTCACGACTTTATCCCCTTTCTTCGAGAGCGAATCGGGAAGAACCGTTTCTTGTGCAAAGGAATAAAAACCGCATGCAAAAGAAAACAAAACCATTGCCGAGACTATCCTTTTTATCATGCGGCAAAGGTAGATATTTTTTTGAAATTATTTGCAAGCAAGGCGTCTCTATTCTTGAATCAATTTTACGGTATTTTGTTTTATCTCTTTTGCCGATTGCAATATTTCTCTTATCTTTACAGCTATAATAAGCCGGCTGCACTTGCGAAATCGGATTGAGAACACATTCGGGAATACCTTATCAATCCATAGTGTATTTGGTAGATCAATGTACAAAAAATATTCATGAAAAATTGTTAAAGATATGATTTTAATAGCAGACAGTGGTTCTACAAAAACCGACTGGTGCGTATCGGACCGGAGAAACCGGATTCAGCGCATCACTACAAAAGGTATGAATCCGTATTTTCAATCGGAAGAGGAAATCGGAGAAGAAATTCGGTTGTCGTTGTTGCCGAAGTTACAGACCCACAAGTTCGATGCCTTGTATTTTTACGGCGCGGGATGCCTGCCCGAAAAAATCCCGATGATTCGGAACGTTTTGAGTAAATACTTGAATGTGAAAAACGTTGAAGTAAACTCCGATATGTTGGCGGCAGCCCGAGGATTGTGCGGAAGAAATCTGGGAATTGTTTGCATTCTGGGAACGGGTTCTAATTCTTGCTTTTACGACGGAGAAAAAATTGTAAATAACGTTTCGCCTCTGGGATTTATTTTGGGTGATGAAGGGAGTGGAGCAGTACTCGGCAAATTGTTGGTGGGCGACTTATTGAAGAATCAATTACCGAAGGGATTGAAAGAAAAATTCCTCCGGGAATTTGATTTAACTCCGGGTATGATTATCGAGCGGGTTTACCGGCAGTCGTTTCCCAATCGTTTTCTGGCAAGCTTTTCGCCTTTTCTTTTACAAAACATAGAGGAACCTGCCTTACATACTTTGGTATTAAACAGTTTTCGAGCATTTCTTACACGCAACGTTATGCAATATGATTACAAACGTTATCCGGTTTTTTTTACCGGTTCTATTGCTTATCATTACAGGGAAATATTAGAAGAAGTTGTTCATGAAGCCGAAATGCAATTGGGAAGCATCATTCGGCAGCCGATGGAAGGATTGGTGGAATATCACGTATAAATCCTAACAGAGTTCAAAACCCTGTTAAGGTTGAGCATTCGGATTTACCGCTTCTATCACCCTCATCAGATTTTCGCCCCAAATTTTAGCGATATCTGTATCGGAATATCCTCTGCGAATCAGTTCCATAGCTATCTGTGGAAATTCGTTCGCAGAGGATAAATTTTTTATACCGCCTCCACCGTCGAAATCAGAACCGATACCTACATAATCAATGCCCACCAATCGGACGATGTAATCAATGTGATCAACTGCATCTTTTACCGATGCCTGTCCATTCTTTTTGAGAAATCCATGATAGAGGCAAATCTGAACAACTCCGCCTTTTTTTGCAATGGCTTTAATCAACTCATCGGAAAGATTACGGGGATGATCGCAAAGCGCTTTGACGCAAGAGTGCGAAGCAATTACCGGATAACGGCTGAGCGCTAAAGCATCGAAAGCCGTTTTTTCGGAAGTATGTGAAATATCAACGATGATTCCGCAACGGTTCATTTCTTTGATTACTTCTTTTCCAAATTCACTGAGACCATTGTGTTTCACCGGTCCCGAATTGGAATCACAAATATCGTTATTTCCGTTGTGCGACAGCGTGATATATTTAACTCCCAAGTCGGCAAAGCGCTTGATATTACTAACATCTTTCCCGATGGCATAGCCATTTTCAACTCCGATGAAAATAGACTTTTTCCCTACGGCTTTATTCTTCTTCAAATCAGACACCGTACAGGCTTGGGCTACAACCGATGCATTATTTTCAATTTGCCGTTTGATTTGATTGATGACGGAAACCGCTTTTTCAAAAGCTTGCTGCGATGCTTTGGGAGTTCGTTGTCCCTGAGGAATATACGCTACCATAAAAATAGCGTCCAACATTCCTTTCTTCATTTTTGGAATATCCGTTTTCAACGCATAATCGACTGTTTTATCTTCAGTAGCGCCTAATTCTTTCGGATTAATCTTTATGGACGAATTATCTTTCCCAATATCGATGCCATATTTGAAATACATCGGCGTATCGCAATGAGAATCAATGGTGTATATTTTTTTATGCAACGCTTTGACTTTTTCAAACAATGCCGCTTCGTTTACTATATATTTAAATGTATCTATCATGACGGGATTGCCGGCGACAGCGCCGTTTTCGGGATGCCACTGAACACCCAGAATAGCTTTTCCTTCAGCAGATTCAATCGCTTCAATCACTCCGTCTTCCGCGCGTGCTACCGTTTCAAATCCGGGCGCTACGTCTTTCAAGGCTTGGTGATGAAACGAATTAACCATGATATTTTCATTTTGCGTAATTTGATAAAGCTGGGTTTCCGGAGTAATTTTTACGGAATGAGTAGGAATTTCACGGGCTTCTTCCTGATTGTGATTAACAGTCGATTCGGGAACTTGCGCCGGAATATCCTGAATCAGCGTTCCACCGAAAGCAACGTTAATCATTTGACATCCGCGACAAATCCCGAGAATGGGCATCTGCCGTTCGGCGGCTTGTTTCACCAAAGCGATTTCATACCGGTCGCGTTCCAAATCATAACTTTCTACCGTCGGATGCAATTCTTCTCCAAACAACGGGGAATAAATATCACCGCCGCCGGAAAGTACCAATCCATCCATTCGCTGGAGAATTTCATCGAGTAATGTTTCATCTGTAATAAGCGGAATCAAAACCGGCGTTCCACCTGCATTGACGACTGCATTGACATAAGCGTCTGCAATACGGGACGTACCTTCTTTATGATTGACCGATAAGCCAATAAGCATATTATACGTCAATATTAGCGTAAGTAGCGTTTTCTTCAATAAATTCACGGCGGGGAGCAACATCTTCGCCCATCAACATAGAAAATACATTGTCGGCTTCAGCCGCATTTTCAATAGAAACCTGCCGCAAAG
>Ga0209629_10003641_pt1 | contig 11123 bp, 8 predicted proteins | sample TergutCu122P5_FD_187286 | JGI IMG/M metagenome (GOLD analysis project Ga0209629, IMG submission 187286) | Cubitermes ugandensis P5 segment gut microbial communities from Kakamega Forest, Kenya - Cu122 P5 (SPAdes) (version 2) | ecosystem: Host-associated > Arthropoda: Insects > Digestive system >...
GAAAAATAAGTGTTCATTGTGGAAGAGAATTAAATTTCCTATATTCTGATATAACTGTTATTATTTTACATGGTCAGATACTTATTTTATACAATTGGAGACCTTACTTATCAATCACCCCTCGTATATTTGTACCAAATGCAAGAGAGTCTAGTTTAAATCCAAATTCCAACACACTGGAATCTGGTTTGCCCTAACATCACTGCACTGTCGTCTGTGTAATCACCTAGCAGTATTCTTCCGCCATAGTCTTCTCATTGCGTTTTCATTTCCACAAGGAGAAATTCTGTGCGCGTTTCAAAATTGTTACTATGTCAAATTTTCCTAGCTCTGTTTAAGATTTCGTAAATCCGAAGCTCCGTATCGTATGCACTACTATGTGCGATATGTTACAACTAGTTCCATCTTTCATCTCACGCCACAGTGAAAACTGCATGCTTGCTACCGTCATGTGGTCGTTTTTCAGTGCGTGAAAATGGCTGGCGAGGACAGGTCTTTGCATCACCGTCCACAGACACGTTGTCTTGTTAAAGAGTAAATTCCCTCCTTCGGATATTGACGCACAACTTCAGCATGAATATGTATATGTCTGCATGGGCGCTAGCAGTGTTAGACGATGGATAAAGCAGCTTAAAGATGGGAACAAAGATATCACCCATGAACGCCAATGCGGTGTTCCGCGAGCTGCCTCTACCGAGCACAACAAAAGATAAATCGATGATCTCGTCCGAGAGAATCGACCCGTGACAGTCAGGAAAATGCCAGCAGAGAATGGAACAGGGTATTTTGCGTTACAGGAGATGGTGGAAATTTTGGGTTACCGAGACGTTTGTGCGCGCTGGTTTGGCGCTTGCTGGCGGAGAAGCACAAACTTCAGCGATGCAAAATTTCCTCGCATTTGCTAGAAAGGTATGATGTCTAAGACGACTTTATTCACAGCATTGTGACTGGTGACGAATGCTGGTTTCATCACCTTGATCCGGAAACAAAATGACAGAGCACGTAAAGGCATCATACAACATCGCAAAAGAAAACTAAGCCGAAAACAACACCCTCAGCCGGTAAGACCACGAGAAATTTCTGCCGGGGTCCTGAAGGATGCACACTGGTCGAGTTTTTATCAATAGAGGAAGCGTCGGTGCTGCTCGTTGCCTTCAGACGCTACACAAGTTTCACTGTGCACGGCGAGACAAACGTCTAGGGACGAAAAGGATACCCTGAAAACGGCAACGCACGGTCCACATTGCAAGCACAGCATTCAGAAGAATCCGGAAACTTCTCCCCACCCACCCTACAGTCTGGACCTTGCCCTCTCGGATTACATTTTTTTCGGTTTCGTAAAGTATTATATAGGAATACAGTAATGTATGCCCAATGGGGCAGACCTGGAAGCCACCCATAGTTTCTTACGAACTGCTGCAGCAGGGCGCACCGCAAGGGGATCTTCAGACTTTTAAAACGGTAGCAAAGATGCATCAATCGGGATCGCGAATTTGTGTATAAGTGCATACAGTTTACGGATTTGACTACACTGATTTCCTATTCAAGCCTCCACTTGATGGTGAAATTAATGTTCTCATGACTTCCGGTAAACCCCCTGTATTTTTTTCGGATAGTGTATTTGACTTTACTAGGTTAAGTCTTGCTTTATCATATCAAGTTGCTTAACTTTGTGCCACAGATGTATCGTTGCATTTACACCGAAATTTTGCAGCAAAGTCCTTGTACAACTGCGCCTGAATTTTTCTTTACATGAGGGAGAATTTTATTAGGTTTAATATTATTGTTTGACGACACACAGCCGTCGCATTTTAAAGCATTTACATTGTTAATGTCTTAAGAAGCCTGAGTTTCATTAATTCACCTCCCAATGTACGCACAACACATTACATGCCGAACGTGAGTTTTCGGAACAATTATTTGCTACGTTAAGAACGTTGAAATAAGAATTTTATGCCCTCGTAGTTTTAGGGACTTTCTTGCACGATCCATGCTGACATACTGCTGTTGCCAAAACATCTTTAGATTTTCAAGAACATTTCTTTTTTTGTGGTCTCTTCTTCCTCGCGATTATGATTTCTTGTAAAATAGTGGTACTCAAACTATGTTCCGCAGAACAATGTGGGCTCTAAAGCACAGTGCCTTATGATGAAACTAGTAGGATATAATTTTGATAAATTAAATCTCATTTCTTTATTACCACCCTCATCTCCGTGCATAATCGGCCCTGGCTTTATTTTCAGTGTAAACCCCAAATGACGACATACTGTTCTTCACATAAGCCCGTAAATAATTTAGAGTTTAAAACAAAATGTACGAAACTTTTAAAAGACAGTTTTATTTTATTTTTTACCCTAAAAGTATATATTTACTTTACAGAGGTTCTGTGAAATTGCATATTTATTCACGTGGGTTTCACACATATTAATTTTGAATATCACTGCTGTAAATTACGAGAGGGTGCTGATTAAGTCCTTAGCCCGACCTACTTCCCAATGTCGTAAGAAGGAATCGAGTGTCGTTGGAAAGAGGGGTCTGTTCATGTGCAGAATTGGAAGTCTTTTCTTGTTACAGAGGCTGAAAGGAAGCATGTCAGGCAACGCGCGCGATTTCAACAACATCGAGACACGAGCTGTCATCAATTATTTTTTTTCCTGTAAGGCAAAACACAGAAGGAAATTCACGCCATTCTGAAAGAAACATTAGGAGAAACATGCACCATCTTATGCCAACGTCAAAAACTGGGTGGCCCAGTTTAAGCGTGGTGATTTTTCCACCTGTGTTGCGCCTCGTCTTGGACGACCCAAAACAGTGGCAACCCTGGAGATTATGGACAAATTCACGAGCTAATCTTGGAAGACCGCTGGATTTCGGCTAAATCAATAGCTGTGCAACTGGACATCTCACGTGAGCGGGTTGGGTCCATCATTCATGAAGATTTGAACATGCGGAAGCTCTCCGTAAAGTGGGTCCCGAAATGCCTGAACGCGGATCAAAAATGTCAAAGGTCCCAGTCGTCTGAGCAGCATTTGGAATTTTTTCGGCGCGATCCAAGTGATTTCCTGTCAGGCGCGATTGGTGACCATGGACGAAACTTGGTTATATCACTATGACCCGGAGACAAAGCGACAATCAGTGGAGTGGCGGCATAGCAGCTCACCCCGCCCCAAAAAATTTCGAGTGCAAAAATCCGCTGGAAACATTCTGGCCTCGATTTTTTGGGATCGAGAAGGCATCCTCCCCATTAATTATCTTCCAAAGGGCCAAACTAACAACGCGGAGTATTACTCATCTCTGCTGGTGCAATAGAGTGACACTTTGAAGGGAAAAGGCCGCGGGAATTTCACCAAGGGGGTCTTGTTCTTGCACGATAATACCCAGGCCCACCGGGCACTTGCAACCCAGAAGAAACTGGCCTACCTGGGCTTCCAATGTCTTGATCACCCACCCTATTCTCCGGATCTGGCTCCGTTGGACTACTGCCTGTTCTCTGGACTGAAAAACAATTGAAATGTCGCCATTTTTCGTCCGACGCGGAGGTCATTTCTGCCGCGGAGACCTGGTTGGACGGACAAATTTATATATTTTTTTTAGTGGCTTGCAAAATTTAGAGCAACGGGCTAAGAAGTATATTGAGCTTCGTGGCGAGTATGTTGAATAAATCCCGAGTTTGGTCGCTGTAGCTTGTTTCCTTCCTGGTCGGGTTAAGGACTTATCAGCACCTCCTCGTATATAATTGCTATGGTTGTTCTTAGAAACATCCCACGTATTTTCTGTGAGAGGTGAGTGCTCCGAATGAGAAGAGTCGCTCTGTGTAATAGAAACCTATACGCTCCAAGCTCCTTTAACGTTTTCCCCTTTATTTACACAAAACACAAAAGGATCTCATCTATCATCGTATTGTTTAGTTTATATTAAACTTCGTGCGATTTCCTGCAAACGACAAACAACAAACAAAATAACATCGAAACAGACTGTTTGTAGTTAGATAAGAATACTTGTCTTAAATTTCAAACTTGAATCAATTTGAAATCATAAAATATAATCTAATGACGAGCCGTATGTAATTAATACACTGCAGGTTACAATTCTGCTCTCTATGCTTCAGCTTATATTACGTTTTATATATTCTAAGAAATCGCAAAATTACACTTCATTGCTGAAAACTGCACATGTACATTAAAATGGTACATTTGCCCGTGTGCCTAATTGAGTATCACGCCATGAAAATATGTGAAGAAAGAAGGTACAGCTCCACGAATTCTTTAATTTAGTGCTGGATGGATACAAATGGCCAGTGTTACACTTAAATCCAGAGAAAATATCCCGGTACCAGTTTTTTCGAGGAGGATGTCTGGACCCTCTGGCGAAGAGAAAAATCTCTTGCCCTTGCCGATAATTAGCCTTATTACTAAACCTTACAATTCTTTTCTAAAGTATCCACCTTGTTTTTTTCATCGAATGACTGTACTTCTTACTGAATTCCTGTGAAAAAGAGATAAAGAGTATATCCTTCCACGTTATGAAAGACAATTCGTTTTATATATTATATGAGATTAATCCTAAAGCTTCGAGTACGACCTTCAACGTTCCGCTCACCCTTCCTGTCCTTTGTATTTGATGATTGCAAGTTGATTCGTATTTGAATATACATTACGACACAACGGTATAAACTCCATTGTTAAGTTTACCTTGGAGTTGTTGGCATTTTCCTGTAAAGTTTTAAATTAGGTTCCAAGAACACTTCATTCATGATGGTGAAATAATTTCACATTCAGAACAAAAAGTGTTACCAAGAGTCATTAAAATTTAAAATTACCTATATTTTCTAGCCATGTACCACAGAGTGTTTTTTTATATCACAGCCGGGCAGGCTCGAGAACACATTTGAGTCAGTGTGCGCGTTACAGAGGTAAGAAGTGTTCATTCAAATGCTGGTAGCACACAAGTATTAGGCCTAAGTCGGATAATGTTTATTTGCTTTGACACACACAGCAACTACGGAAGAACCACTGTGTCTGCCATCAAAGTAAACCGTCTTCCCATAACAGCAAGCTTACTACACAATGAAGGAGTTATCGACAGCACGAACAATTCTTCCGCTCTGACAGTCGCAGTGTATGGCACAGATTCAAAAAGACGGTACTCGGACATTTCCGGTTGCGTTATAAGAAAACACCCTGTAATAGATGTTCTCAACAAAGAACAAAAATGCAGAAATGTTGAGGATGAAATCTGAAATCTTCATTACAGGCGTCACCATACTCCTTTCGTTAACCGTATTTCTCAACTTAGTCGCAGAAAAGATGCCCTCCACATCTGATGCCGTGCCATTGATAGGTAGGACTTTCTGTTTTCCAGCGGGCAGATATCTTGATACTTGGAGGGGTCGGAAAGTCAACAAACGATTATCGAAAGACAATAATCGATCGATAATACTACCTTCGACTAATTACAAACGCAGTTGAGGTTCTAAGTTCAAATTAATTATGATGACACCACAACCTTCACAGGCAAGCATATTACTTAGCGGCTTCCTCCTACTATACGAACGAAACAATTCCGCTAGGATGTGCCCCGCGACTGAAGAGGTCAACACTTCGGATATTGCTTGTAAACTTCATGCCATGTCGCAGTTATGTTAGACATTGCCCATTGTATGACGTACTTCTGATATAGCATTTCAGAGTTTGATTCCTCTCCTTTGCCAGGATTATTAAGCTGTCACTACAGTCAAATGGCCGACGATTTTTTGACGGGGATTTCAAGATTTTTGGCAACTGTTATAATCTAAAGCAGAAACATATAAATATTCAGTGACCAGGAGGTAATCCAGAACCTTTCATAAATGAAGAGATTCCGGGCACCATGCCGGACAGTCATTATTCTCAAAAACAAAATAATTAATATCTCAATGTTGGTCACCTGAAGACAGGGGTACAGACGGCTACTGGAACATCCTGTATTTTAAATATACGTCAACTAATGGGCAGGTCATAACTGGACATTACTTTTTTCTAGTAAACTGATCACTGCCCCAAACCTTCACAGAACCACACATCACGTTACCAATTCGCGCCCAGTATCCAATGAATCACTGCTGCTTGTGTTGTAGCAATGAACCGCCTGACCATCCTTCATTTTACTGCAGCTGCTGTGTCTCATGTGCTGCTATGTAAACTATAGCATATTAACAGCATTTGTAACGTTAGTGAGACGAGGGCTGGTTGCTCTGTGTTGGTCGGTGTTGAACCTTCCCAAACAAATTCCCCTCAATCTTTTCCACATTTGTTTTTTTTTTATTTCTGTGTCCGTAGTCTTTTGTAAACCGCCATCCGTATGAATGTAGCGCTTGGATGCGTGTGTGTGTTAATGTACTTGGTAATAATTTCATGTGATGACATTACAGTGGCTTAGTTATAGTGGTTCTGTCATGGCACATGGCATGTAACTGCGATAGTGTGTACCTTTGAAGGCGAAGGCTTGGTTCTTTCTAGTAACAAAGATTTGCATCTGTGTGCACATTTATACGGCCTATCAAACTTTTCGTCATATGGTCATTTATTTCTTGCACATCCTTTAACTCCGCTAAGAAGTTGCTTTAGAGTCACGTAATTATTTAACGTGACAATGTATCGGAATGAACCAGGTCCGCCTTTCTACCATCAGATAGGACTTACTGTTTTTCCTTTCTCTTTAACAAGTTAGTGCCAAATTTATGTGATTTGTCTTGCCACCACAATTATTACCACCACCACCACACCAATCACCGCAATCAAGAATCAAAACAATCGAAACAGAACATTATTAAAAGCAAAAACAAAGAGCGAGCGAATCAACTAACTGGTTATTCTGTTTCAGGAGTGACCATCTTGCTCTCGTTGACAGTCTTCCTGAACCTCGTGGCTGAGACCCTCCCCCAAGTCTCTGACGCCATCCCTCTGTTAGGTAGTGATGCAGTTTGGTGTGTGACTGACTGACAGTGGTTTGCTTTCTGATACTTGGATCGTTGGAGGGGGGATAGCATATACACTTTTTTCCAATTTGATGGCCTTTACACCGTTAGTCAATGTTTGTTTGTTTCTTTCAAAGAAAGTAAGTCTTTATCTGTGTGCTATGTTATGATTTTTGTGCCCTTCTTTGGTTATTTTGAAAGCGTTGAGTGTGTTTCTGTTTGTTCCAGGTGTTACTATCCTGCTGTCTATAACAGTATTCTCCCTCCTGGTGGCCCAAGTGTTACCCCAGACTTCTGATGCTGTACCCCTGATAGGTTAGATCGCGTTCCATTTTGCTGCTGCTGCTGCTGCTGCTGCATGCCATTTTCCGCTCATTACTTTCATTAAAAAGAAATATTTCAAAACCATGCATCACTCTTTCGTTCTTAATACTGAATTCTTTCAATTGGAAAACATAGTATGTACAATAAATATACTAAAAGTTTAAAAATGGATTTTAATTACTTTTGCATAAATTGGGCATTGTGCATTATTGACACTTCACGAAGCCTCTGAAACATGGTCAATTTCTTTGTAACACATACAAACAGTTTGTCTCGCTGTTCAGAACTGTACGCTATTTGATGTCTTGTAACCTGAAAGTGTTAAAGAAAAATGGGTCGTGTACAGCGGGCTTAATAATTGCATTATCTCGCTTGGGCTGCAGGAACAAATGAACTAAATTCCTGTCATCGTTTCTATTTAATCACATAGTTAACCTTTGTGGGTTTTTCATCATTTGCATAATGTTTTACTTTTTTCTTAAAATTTCGCCTGTGATTATTTCAAACATGCGCGATGGCAGCATACGTTTTTCATTTGATTCGAACATCTGCTTTTTTTCTGCAACCCGCACGCTGTGTTCCGACTGTCATCCTTCACCAAGTTGCTTTATTCCCTAGGCCAGCCTGCATCATTGATTTGCACTTCATCCCCTAAAGCCCCTACCCTCTAAACACTAACCTGAATAACTTTACTAACTGAATGACTGATTGCCAACATCAATAATAATCTAAAACAATAATTCGCTTCCGTGAAGGAGAACAGGCAGTCCGTACGTGCAAGAGGCGGGTTTGCATTGGAAACTTAATCCGTATGTATCCGAGTCTGCAACATTGACAAGCAGCATGACTGTTTATTTCTGCAAGATAAACAAAGACTTCTGTTTCCGATAAGGGCGACAGGCAAACAGAAAAATCATTATCAGAACTTCCCATACTAATGAGTAGAGTCAAATCTGCACGACGTTCTTCAAATGCTTCGATAACCCAGAAGGACTCCAACACACGCATTGTCCGGCCTTTTTGTGGCCTTTAAGTTTTAATAAAAAATCCCGACAATATGTGGGAGTTCTGCGGATTACTGTTATGTTGCCATTCAAGAAACTACTAAATTCCTTGCGTTACTTCTGCACAAAAAAGCATGACAGAATGACGTAAGGTTAAAAATGTGCAAGCATAAATGGGTGCGTTTGTTTTGAGGTTAATAAAGGAGTATCATGCTCTCATATTTATTACATTTCGCGTCCTCAAACTGGGTTTATTGTTATAAAGGACGTGCACTTCAAACAATGAGAGTTTTCTCACACGCAAACTACCAGTGCAGATCTTCACTGACTAGTAACTGTACAACCGTATTAGCCTCCAAATTAACGCACCCTCCGCTTGATATAAAAACAGCTTAATTTTCCAATGTAAACTTTCCATAAACCTTATCTTATACACACATATCTTCATTAATTTGTGTTACTTTGCCCCGTTTCTGTGGTGTACTAATATTACTTTAAGGATGCTTTTGAGATGGAAATTTGACTACCTCTCAAAGTATTCTTTCTTTTTTTTATATGAAACTGAATGTCCTTTTTGCAGGACTGGAGGCGTGATCGACAATGCGTCTACCTTCAGGTTGCTTTCTGTATTCCCTCATCGATCTATACTACCACGCATCTGTATCTGTTAACAATGCAATTTGTTTCATATTAGGGAACCTCAAAATCAGATCGTAAGTTCTCGATAGCACCCTCCACCTCCAAGTATCAACTGACTCTGTCCCGTGTATTAAAAAGAAGGCGTCTTTCCGTACGTTTTGTTTTCAATTTTGCATTATTACTGATGTGTTTTTGTTTCTTCTTATCACTGTTCACTCGTTTCCTCCTCTATAACTTTCAGATTTAAAGGACTCCATTTTACTTGTAAATACAAAATTAATTCAACAATAGAAATCGTTTTATTAAGCACCACTAAACTCATAAAACACTTTTATTAAAACAAGAAGAACAAAATAATTTGTTCCTAAAAATGTATTTTGTCGTGCATTTAGTGCGAAGTTCATGCAAGGAGAGGCACCCCATCTAACGGCAGTCCTAATAAACATCCACCTCAATAAATCCCGGAATGGCTTTGGAGTTTGGTAAGAACTTGAAGGTAAACTAAAAGCAAAGTATAAAGAGAATTAATCCATCAAATCACACTTCGCTAAGTTATTTTTGTACTATTCACAAGATATTTAAAATAACACAGCTACTTCTCCTTGCAGATTTTTTGTTGCCCAGTTGGAATGAATACTGAATCTACTATATGCATATTTTGTTAGAATCACATATGCGTTGGGCTTGTCGGTCAGCTGTAGTGTAAACAGTCATCAAGCAAATTTCTGTATGCCTTTTATTTATGCTTCCGTGTATAACTATTTTTTAAAGGACAGATTATAACATAGCATGTTTTGACTCATCTCTTAGTAAAATGAAATAAAGAAACGTTTAAAAAAACTTTTTAACACTTAAAGTAAATGTTTTACGTATAAATTGGGTTCCACATTTGGGGAACTTTTAAAAGCAAGGCAACATGAAAGTAGTCGAAGGAATTAATTTTACGGAGAAAGTAAAACTCTATGTTCATAACTCATCAAAGACAATTAAAAGACTATATACATCTCCCTATATAATGTTTCATCCCACTTAAACTCTAGACTTACCCCTGCAAACTCAATACTAAATACACTGAGGAGGCTGCGATGGGCTGTAGTCCTAGATATTTGTGACAATTTACTTTCGATGTTTGCCTGAGTAATGTACATACATAATTCATGGCCTGTAAATATCTGTATGAATAAACTTCGATATACGTATTTAGTTCATTGAATTTTTCATAGTTACAAAATGAATGCATGTTAGTTTGGTAGCTTAATGGAGGAATCGCTGCTGAATTGCAGGAACGTACTTCAACTGCATCATGTTTATGGTGGCCTCCTCTGTCGTCCTCACGGTAGTGGTTCTCAATTACCACCATCGGAAAGCGGATATTCACGAGATGCCGCAATGGGTAAGTGTTGCACAAAAGGCCTCAATTAAAGTCTTTTGTCTTTAAAAACATGTAACTCCCTGAAGTGCTGTTCAAATACAAATAAAATGTCTTCATTTTCTTTCTTCTTAAACGCGCTGTGATCAACTATTTCGGCAGAATGAACTCTCATGTCGCAACCATAACAACGCAGCAGTCCAATATTGCAGTGTTTTTCAAAGGGTGGTACGCGTACCACTGGTGATATTTGAAGAAAATTAGGATTTTTTTTTCAATAATTACAATTTATAAACCTTAATTTCACCATTAAAATTGGTTTAAACGTGCTGAAATGTAGAATAAACTTTTATAAAGCATATACCAAGATAATATTTTATTGTGCGAATATAAATACAGACTCTACTCTGTCGTATAGTAGCGTTAAATTAGAAAAGTAGCAACTGCGAAATGTGAGGTTTCCACAGCATTGTTGTCTCGCTGGTTGGCAGGTTTGAGTTAAAACATGTCAACCAGCAACACATCCCAGAACACCAGTATGCTGAAAGTAAGCATTAATATTTGCAGTGCCTAAAGTACGTGACATATTTTGTATTGTGACAGTGGTATGTGTATATGTTTTGTATTGTGACAGTGGTACGTGTATATGTTTTGTATTGTGACAGTGGTACGTGTATATGTTTTGTATTGTGACAGTGGTACGTGTACATGTTTTGTATTGTGACAGTGGTAAGTGTACATGTTTTGTATTGTGACAGTGGTACGTGTACATGTTTTTTATTGTGACAGTGGTACGTGTACATGTTTTGTATTGTGAAAGTTTTATGTGTAC
>Ga0209629_10003642_pt1 | contig 11122 bp, 12 predicted proteins | sample TergutCu122P5_FD_187286 | JGI IMG/M metagenome (GOLD analysis project Ga0209629, IMG submission 187286) | Cubitermes ugandensis P5 segment gut microbial communities from Kakamega Forest, Kenya - Cu122 P5 (SPAdes) (version 2) | ecosystem: Host-associated > Arthropoda: Insects > Digestive system...
AGCGACATCTAACGACGTCGACTGGGTGCAGAAAGTGAAGATGCAGGGGCGTATTCAGCAATGGGTCGACCATTCCATCAGCGTGACAATTAACCTTCCTGCCGACGTATCGGAGGAATTAGTCGAGAAATTATATATTGAAGCCTGGAAATCAGGCTGTAAAGGCTGTACGGTATACAGGGACGGTTCACGATCCGGGGTGCTCGTTGCTACTGACAATAAGACTCCAAATGCGGTAAGCTGCCCCGAAACTCCTGTCATTGTCGCTACACGTCCACGCGAACTCGAAGCTGAAATAGTTAAGTTTCAGAACAATAAAGAAAAATGGATCGCCTTTGTAGGCTTACTCAATGGACGTCCTTATGAGATTTTTACAGGTTTGGCAGACGACGACGAAGGACTGATGTTGCCCAAGAATGTGACAAAAGGAACCATCATTAAAAACCGTGACAGCGACGGGAAGAAACGCTATGATTTTCAGTTCAAAAACAAACGCGGTTTCAAGATGACCATGGAAGGGTTAGACGTCAAGTTCAATCCCGAATTTTGGAATTATGCCAAACTGATTTCGGGCGTGCTTCGTTTCGGAATGCCTATCGAACAGGTAATCAAACTCGTACAGGGAATGGAGTTAGACAGCGAATCCATCAACACGTGGAAAAACGGCGTCGAACGGGCATTGAAAAAATACCTGCCGAACGGAACGGAAGCCAAAGGCCAGAAATGTCCGACCTGCTGCCTCGAAACATTGATTTATCAGGAAGGCTGTCTGATCTGCACCAACTGTGGCGCCTCAAAATGCGGATAAAACAATGACAATCATTTTTCATATTCACTATCATACCACCGACAACCAACAACTCTATATTGTCGGTTCAATCCCCGAATTAGGAGATGGGCGATGGGAACAGGCTGCGCCAATGGAGTATGAAGGGAATGGCAACTGGAAGCTGTCCATTCAAACATCCGTTACGGAAATCTCCTACAACTATGTGATCATGGGCGATGAAGTCATCATTAATGAACCGTGGAAGCGTAAACACACCATCAAACCGGATGCAGACCAACCGGTTTGCTATCTGTATGATTTCTGGGCGCTTGTGCCGAACGATGCAGTCCTCTATACTTCTGCGTTTACACAAAATTTATTCGCCAGACATGACGATGCGAAATTAGTTGAAAATGCTGAATATCAATCCATTCGTTCCAAATCTTCGGAATTGATTATCCGTGTGTTATGTCCTCATGTCGAACGTCACCAACTTCTTTGTATATCAGGTAATTGCAAGGAATTAGGTCATTGGAATCCGGCAAAAGCGCCGGAGATGTATTGTTTAAATTTTCCTGAATGGGAAATTCGGTTAAACATGAAAGCGGTTGCATTTCCGTTGGAATACAAATTTTTCATCACTGCCGACGATAAAGAACAAAACATCTGCTGGGAATCAGGCGAAAACAGGATTATACAAGGGCTTCCTGAAGTCAGTGACGCCGATTTCGTAATTGCCGACTACCCTTTCCGCGACGTCCGCCCAAAGTGGAAAGGAGCCGGTACGGTGATTCCAGTGTTCTCGCTGCGTTCCAAACAGAGTTTCGGCATTGGCGATTTGCATGACCTGAAACTGCTGATCGATTGGGCGAAAATGACAAACCAGCGACTGATTCAAGTGCTGCCACTGAACGACACCACCTCAACCTGCACATGGACAGATTCTTATCCCTATAACGCCATTTCGACGGATGCGTTGCATCCGGTTTATATCTCTTTATCCGAGATGGGGAAGTTGAAAGACAAGAAGTTGAGCAGCATATACAGACAACATCAAACCAGATTAAATAAGGCAAAAGAAGTCAACTACGATGAGGTGTTGAAACAGAAAATCAGTTATTGTCGCGCCTATTTCGATCAGGAAAAGACGCAACTATTGGAAGATAAGACATTTAAATCGTTTCTCCAAACTCATTGGACCTGGCTGGAGCCTTATGCGGCTTTTTGTTATTACCGAGACAAATATCAAACAGCCTCCTTCACTACATGGAAAAATGGAGATGCAACGTATAACCCGCAACGAATCAAACAGTTATTTGAAACTCAAGAAGAAGCCAAAGAGGAGATGCTTTTCACCTGCTTTTTGCAGTTTGTCTTGCATACCCAATTCAAAGCTGCATCGGATTATGCACGCAATCAGGGAATTATCCTTAAAGGTGATTTGCCGATAGGCATTAGCCGGACAAGCGTGGAGGCCTGGATGGAAGCATCGCTTTTCAACTGCGACATGCAAGCCGGCGCTCCACCGGATCTGTTTTCGACAACCGGCCAAAATTGGGGATTCCCGACTTACAATTGGGAGGAGATGGAAAAAGACAAATTTGCCTGGTGGAAAAAGCGTTTTCGCAATTTAAGCGTTTACTTCGACTGCTTGCGGATTGACCATATTTTGGGCTTTTTCCGCATCTGGGAGATACCGATGGAGTATATACAAGGCTTGTGCGGCCATTTCAGGCCGGCGCTTCCGATGACTGTCGACGAGATTGAGCAGTTTGGTTTCAAGTTCGACAAGCGATATGTCAAACATCAGATTCATGCCGGATTTTTGAATGAACTGTTTGGCGAACTGGCGACAGAAGTGATAAAAAAGAATCTTAAAAAACTGAATAGCAAGTATTTTACGTTGCAATCTTTTTGCAATACTCAGCGAAAAATTGAACATTTTTTCTCCGACGCTGTTGCTCTGAAAAACTTTTATACGCCGACTGCGTTCGATCAGTTAGAGATCATCAAGGACGGACTGTTAAAAATCTCCAGTGAGATACTTTTCATTGAAGACCCGTATGAAAAAAATAAATACCATACGCGAATCCAGGCCTCTCAGACATACGCTTTTCAGGAACTGTCCGAAAAAGACAAAACTGCATTTCAGCAACTGTCCGATCACTTTTTCTATGAACGTCATACCGAATTTTGGAAAACTGTGGCTTTGAAGCGATTAACTCCATTAGTAAACTGTACGGAGATGTTAATCTGCGGCGAAGATTTAGGGATGATTCCCAAGTCGGTACATGAAGTGATGGACGAGTTGCACATCCTGAGTTTAGAATTGGAACGCACCCCCAAAGTTGACAGTGAGGAGTTTACGCCACTGCAATCCGTCCCCTATTTATCGGTATGCACCACATCGACGCATGATATGGAGCCGTTGCGAAGCTGGTGGAAAGAGAATCCTCAACAAACACAACGCTATTATCAATCTGTGTTACATCAGGATGGGAGTGCGACGCCTCGCCTTGACGCAGAAGTTGCAGAGCAAATCATTATCAACCATTTGAATGCATCTTCCATGCTGACTATCATCCCATTACAGGATTGGTTTACATTGTGCGACACGTTCAGACGTACAGACGGACAGTCAGAACGTATCAATATTCCCGATCATCCGCAGCATTACTGGAATTATCGCATGCACCTGACCATCGAACAGTTAATGCAAGCGCATGACTGGAATCAGAAAATCAGGGAATTGATCGCAAAAAGCGGTAGATAATCCCTGATCAGGCTGTTGTGGAGGCTTGTTGCGCTCCGGTCAAATTTATTTTATGACTTTTGTCGATTCCTTCCAACGGATTCTTGCCTGACATCGTGCAGGTTCCATTAAAAAGTGCACCAGGCTCTATCTCAAGTGTTTGGGTGTAAATATCACCTTTGATATTGGCGGTAGATTTGAATATCAGTTTTTCCTTTATACGAACGCTACCTTCTACATACCCCAATATCTCTGCATGGTCAGAGATGATATTTCCCTTGATACTCCCTTTCGGACCCACTACAATTTTTCCTTTGCAGTTGATGTCGCCTTCAATCCGTCCGTCTAAACGAAAGTCAGCTTCGGTATTGATTGTGCCGGAAACTATCGTGCCTCCGGCCAATACGTTATGTACGCCTCCACTATTACTGACTACTTCAATTTCTTCTTGTCTTGTTCGCATCGTATCTCTTTTTTAGATGTTTTTTTGCAAAGATAAATATTTTTTTCTGTTACATCCAAATTATTTTTTGTATTTTTACAAGAAATTTTCAAGGATGAACCTGTTGATCACATTAAATGCAATGAAATTCCATGCTTTTCATGGGGTTTCTCCGCAGGAAGAAACTGTTGGAAATACCTTTACGGTAGATATTTCCTATGCTTTTCGCTCGTTGAAAGCGTGTTTGCACGACGACATCAATGAGACGGTCAGTTATGCCGATGTATACAATATAGTTCAATCAGAGATGAAGTTTCCTTCTCATTTATTGGAGCACGTAGCAGTGCGTATCTTAATAGCGCTGAAAACCAGGTTTCCTCAGTTGTCTTACCTGAAAATCAGCGTATCGAAATTGAATCCCCCGTTGGAAGGCGAAGTGCAAAGCGCCACTGCCGTGATCGAACAGCATTGGGATTAAAAGTGATTAGTTGCAATAGCGAAATAAACATGATTCTTTTATGACGTGGTATAATGAATTGATTACTAACTATATAAAGTTTAAAAATAATTACAGATATTTTGTTTTTAATCACCTGTTTACAAGTAAATTGTATTTCTATTAACTATAAACTATTAACTATAAGCTATATAATATGATACTTATGAAACGAAGAGATTTTCTGAAAACAACCGCAGGGGCAGGAGCAGGCCTTGCATTGGTTGGAACGAATTTGTTTGCTCCGGGCTGCGCTGACATCAACAGCAGGTTTGATGCGAAAGGATTGCCGACGGTCATGTTTGGCAACACAGGCGTCCGTATTCCGCGCATTGTACTGGGGCTTGGCAGCCGTTTTTGCCATATTGTCAGCGACCGGGAAGCCAACGAAATGCTTCATTTTGCATTGGATAACGGATTTTATTATTGGGACACAGCCCATACGTACGACAACACCATCGCCCTGCCGCCGGGGCGCGAACAACCGACAAGGCTTGTTATCAGCGAAGTCCGCTTGGGCGAGGTGGTCAAAACACGGCGCAAGGAGATATTCCTCTCCACCAAAGTGGCAGCCCGTAACCCGGACGAAGCGAAGCAGCAAATCGAACTGAGTTTGAAACGGCTGCAAACCGATCGCCTCGATATGCTTAAAATACACAGTGTCACTACATTGGAAGACGTCAATAACATCAGCAAAAAAGGAAAGTTGCTGGATGTGCTGATGCAGATGAAAGCTGAAAAGGTGACACGTTTTATCGGTTTTTCATGCCATTCCGATCCCAAAGTAGCACGTGAATTGACTAAACGCGGCGATTTCGACAGTATGCTGATTGCCATGAATCATTATCCTCCCATCGCCACGCGTCAAGAGATAGCCGCTAAAACGGCCAAAGATAAACAGATGGGCCTGCTGATGATGAAGGCTGTCCGTCCGAGAGAGACGGTGGAGGGATTGCAGACGACTGATTTAATCAAATACGCATTGTCACTGGAAGGTCCTCATGCCATCGCAGTGGGCATGGACAGTATCGACGTAGTTAAGTCTAATATTGAGATATTGCGTAATTTTCAGCCAATGTCTCCGGAGAGAATGTCGGAACTGACTGTCCAACTCGCACCTTTCTATCGCCATGAGAATCTGCCCTGGATGCAACAGGATTATCAGGATGGAAATTGGATAAGTTAAAATGATCTTGTGTTAAAAACCGCTGAAAGAGAAAAGGTTAAAAGTTTAAGGTTGAAAAAAACAACCCTATCCTTTTAACCTTAATCAGTTGTTGCAGACATCAAACGGTGCATGTCTGCCGGTAAAGCAGGAGCGTTTAGGCGTCCGGGTGAATTGCTTCGGTCGGACATGTTTCCGCACACGTGCCGCAGTCGGTACACAGCGCAGGATCAATCACGTAAATATCACCTTCACTGATCGCTTCTGCCGGGCAGTCGGAAATACAAGCGCCACATGCAATACAATCTTCATTAATTACAAAAGCCATATCTATAAGTTTTATTTTATTAAATGTGGGGCAAAATTACAACTTTCTTTGCATAAAAAAAATATATTGTCATTTTTTTTATGCAATCGCTTCAAATCGTTCTTCTATTGTTGACCTGTTTCATTACACCGGCATCCATATATCCCCGTCGTATGGTTGACTGGTATTATCTTGAATCCATTCAGGCCCCGGTTGTACCAGGACAGGATCAACGGAGGCCGCAATGATTCCTTCCACTTTAAGACGTCTTAATGTCAGTTCAGGGGGAAGATAAGTCGCTTTTTGTTTGTCTATTACATTCATATCCTCTACTTATTTAATAAGTGTTTGATTTCAATTCAATGTTATTTTCGGGGACAAATGTAGACAACATATACGTAACTAAAAAAAATGTTTAGTTAAATAACGTTAAATAATGAATTTATCAGAAAAACAGCTTCAAACAGTACTACTGTTGTGTTAATGATAAAATGTCGTAATGCAGGGTTGAAAGCGCGAAGGCACGAATGCGCGAACGGGTTTCTTTGCTTTCCTTTCGCGCCTTTACGCTTTCATGCGTTCGCGCCAATTAATCGTTAACATAACACTACATTAGACTTCGGAATTGAGGCGTTTTCAACTGTCGCCTACAATAACTTTTTGTATCCTGCGTTATGATAGAGGTTGTTTTCAATACAAAACAACCTCGAAACAAAAAAATAACAGCGTTGAAGCGATTATTATTTATAGCATGTGCATGTTGTCTTGCCATGGGCGGGTTGAAGGCTCAAACAGAAAAGCCCAAAAATCAGCCTTATGCCGATATGAAATTGTATCATCTTGGTTTTCATATCGGACTGCACACACAGGATTTAATTTTGACAAATTCGGGTGCGGTGGCCTCCGATGGACAGGTTTGGTATGCTGAAATCCCTTCTTATTCGCCCGGATTCAGCGTCGGCGTCATCGGCGACCTTTTCCTGAATCCGTACATGAATCTACGCTTCTCTCCTACCGTGCATTTCGGCGATAAAACTGTTGTAGCTGTGACGAAAGATTATCAGATTGATAAAAGAACCGACCAGCGCCTTACCACAAATGTACGCTCCAACTATATGATGCTTCCGTTGGATGTGAAATTTTCGTCCATGCGCTTAAACAATTACCGTCCATACGTGCTTACAGGCGTCTTTGCAGCCTTTGATATGGGACGCAAAAAGGGCGAGCCACTGTTGTTGAAAGGTTTTGATTATGGCGTTGAGGTAGGATTAGGGTGCGATATCTACCTGCCTTTCTTCAAACTTTGTCCCGAACTCAAATTCTGTTTCGGCCTGGCAGATGTGTTGGAAAAGAAACGGGGCGATTTAATTCATGACACCGACCTTATCATGACGCAAGCATTGTCGAAAGCCACTTCTCGCATGGTCGTATTGACGTTTAACTTTGAATGAAAAACATCCTTCAAACAAATCTGCTTATTTCCTGATAAAAAACTCTATATAAAGTAAAGTAGCCGGCGCTGCCAGCATGATACTGTCAACACGGTCCAATATCCCTCCATGCCCCGGCAACAAAATGCCTGAATCTTTGACGCCGCTGCTTCGCTTGAATAATGACTCCACCAAATCTCCAAATGTGCCAAATATTGACGTAACAATCGCCAGTCCAATACTTTGCTGCCAACTGAGCAATGCCGGAAAATAAAACGCAATCACTAAAGACGCAATCACCACAATCGTGATCCCCCCCCAGAATCCTTCCCACGATTTTTTAGGCGAAACACGGGAGAATAAAGGATGACGGCCAAAAGTAATCCCTGTCAGATAGGCGCCTGTATCGTTCAACCAGACAAAGACAAAAATCAGCAAAGCATAGTAAGGGAAATATTGATGCGTAGAAGGATTGAACACGATAAAATTCAGCGTTGACAGCAACCCTGCACAATAAAACTGCCCAAAAAAGGACATCGCACAATTTTTGAAAGGATTGGAGGTGATATGATACAGTGAAGATACCAAAATCCCTATCAGGAAAACAATATAGGGGTAAAAGATTTGACTTGAACTGAAGCCTCCGGCAAAGAAAAATGACGCCATAAAAAGATATATCCCTCCGACGATTCCGATGTATTGACGCCAGCCTGTGTTGTCTTTGTCCATCTTATAAAACTCCCACAAAGCGACGCCCACAACCGGCACAAACAGCGCAAGGAAACCATAAGGATGAATACAAATTGCTGCGGCAATCGCTGCTGCATAGATGATTCCTGTAATTGTTCTTGCGATAAAATCTTTCACAGCGCGATCAATTTGTTGAAGGAGTTTCGGCGTCAGGCGCTTGCTGTTGTTTTTGAACCTGTTGTTCCTGCTGATCCATGATTTCCTGCGAGCGTGAAACCCATGGACGTTTTCCGAAAATGTCTTCCAGGTCTTCGGAGTAGATCACTTCGACTTCTAACAGACGTGCAGCCAGTTGTTTATGCTTCTCCGCATTTTCCGTCAGGATGGTTTTAGCCCGTATGTATTGCGAGTTTACGATGGCTTGCACTTCTGCATCAATCAGTTTGGCTGTTTCTTCGCTGTAAGGCTTGGTGAAACCCCAGTCCTGTCCTGACGAATCATAATAATTAAGGTTGGGTAATTTCTCGCTCATCCCGAAAAAGACGACCATGGCATACGCCTGTTTGGTGACGCGTTCGAGGTCGTTGGATGCGCCGGTCGAAATCTCTCCAAGGAACAGTTCTTCGGCTGCGCGCCCTCCCAGCGTAGCGCATAATTCGTCGAGCAACTGTTCACGCGTGGTGATTTGTCGTTCTTCAGGCAGGTACCACGCGGCACCGAGTGCCTTTCCACGCGGCACGATGGTTACTTTCACCAGCGGATTGGCATGTTCGAGCAACCAACTGATGGCGGCATGTCCGGCTTCATGGATGGCAATACTTTTGCGTTCGCCGGCAGTCGTGATCCGCGAACGTTTTTCCAGCCCGCCGACAATCCGGTCGACAGCGCTCATAAAATCGTCTTTCTGCACAAAAGTCTTCCCCTTTCGAGCTGCAATCAAGGCAGCTTCGTTGCATACATTGGCGATGTCGGCTCCAGAAAAGCCCGGCGTCTGACGCGCCAAAAAGTCAGTATCGACCGACTGGTCTATCTTGACAGGACGCAGGTGTACGCCAAAAATCTCTTTTCGTTCGTTCAGGTCGGGCAACTCCACATGAATTTGCCGGTCGAATCGTCCGGCGCGAAGCAAGGCTTTATCCAAAACGTCCGCGCGGTTGGTGGCAGCCAAAATAATCACGCCACTATTCGACCCAAATCCGTCCATCTCTGTAAGCAACTGATTAAGTGTACTTTCACGCTCGTCATTACTGTTCATGTTGATGTTTTTTCCACGTGCGCGACCTACGGCGTCTATCTCGTCAATAAACACGATGCAGGGCGCTTTCTCTTTGGCTTGACGGAACAGGTCGCGCACACGCGAAGCGCCTACCCCGACAAACATCTCCACAAAATCCGAACCTGACAGTGACAGGAAAGGTACATTCGCCTCGCCGGCTACAGCCTTGGCAAGCAATGTTTTACCTGTACCCGGAGGGCCTACCAGCAAGGCGCCTTTTGGAATCTTGCCGCCCAACTCCGTATATTTCCCCGGATTTTTGAGGAACGAAACGATTTCTTCAACTTCCTGCTTTGCTTCCGACAGTCCGGCGACATCTTTGAATGTCACCTTGTTATTCGTGTTTTTATCAAAGAGTTGCGCTTTGGATTTGCCTACATTGAACACGCCCCCGCCGCCTAATCCTCCACCCGTCATCCGGCGCATCAAAAATATCCATACAAAAATAAGCAAGGCAATAGGCAAAGCCGACATCACGACATTCCAGAACACATCATCGCCTTCCTTATAGTTCACATGTGCGCTGATGGAATATTCCTCTTTCACCTTGTCATAAAACTCGGAAAATTTATCAGGGGAAGGGATATGTACAAAAACCTTGGGGATTGCGCCCGGCTGGTCTGTACCATCTTTGAATACCTCTTGCCTTTTATCACTTTTAACAGTTGCTTCGAGCAGGTTTTTCCTGGTGTATACATCCATCTCCAGAAAGACGTCCTGTTTGATTAACTGCTGAAACTCAGTCCAGTTCAATTCTTTTATTTCTTTGTTGTTGTTTGTCCAAAAGAGCGCCATGAGGGCGATAAGAATAATCCCGTAAATCCAATATATGCTTGGACGCACTTTTGGTTTGTCATTCTTTGGCTGGTTATTTTTATTATCCATATACTGTCATCTAATCTGTTGTATCAATCTAAATCCGGAATTGCTGTTATTGTTGAATCGGCCCAAAGATGTTCGAGATTGTAAAACGAACGGTATTCGGGCAAAAAGATATGTACAAGAATCGTGCCATAATCCATTCCAATCCAGGGAGAATTGCGATTACCGTCGACGGACATCGGTTTTTCGCCGGTATCTTTCCGCACGACGTCCCACACCGAGTCGGAAAGCGACGACAACTGCGTCAAACTGTTGCCTTCGCAAATAATCATATACTGACAGATGGCTCCTGACAGCAAATTCATGTCAACTGCCGTAATTTTTTTCCCCTTTTTTTCCCGGAGGCCTTTCACAATAGCCTCCATAAGCATTTTTGTTTCGTCCATTCGAATGTCACTTCACTTCGGGGTACAAATATAGCCTAAATCGGGCGAACTACAAAAAACTTGTTTTTTTATTTCAGCGATGAGCGATATTCTGTTGCAAACAAAATAGTTTTTTTCTTTTAAAACATTTTGACAAATTGAAATAAAAATATAACTTTGCGCCCGAAAATGAAAACAAAACTGTTCTATGGTGTAATGGTAACACGTCAGATTCTGGTCCTGAAATTCAAGGTTCGAGCCCTTGTAGAACAACTTATGATGTAACATAAACGATTGAATAACAACAGATTTATTCAATCGTTTTTTATTTACTCATGAATGAACTTATGAAACTATTAGATTTGAGATAAACACTTGTCAATTCATTCCGGGTGAAACTTCTACGTACTTAATCCTTAGATCAGGAAACTCCCCTACAAACTGAATTGTAAAATCTTCTCCCGAAGCAACAAATTGCCATTCTCCACATTCAATAGGCGATCGCTCTACTTTTCTTACCCTCAAATCGGGCTGTGATTCAACTACCT
>Ga0209629_10003643_pt1 | contig 11122 bp, 11 predicted proteins | sample TergutCu122P5_FD_187286 | JGI IMG/M metagenome (GOLD analysis project Ga0209629, IMG submission 187286) | Cubitermes ugandensis P5 segment gut microbial communities from Kakamega Forest, Kenya - Cu122 P5 (SPAdes) (version 2) | ecosystem: Host-associated > Arthropoda: Insects > Digestive system...
GGTATGAAGAAGATCCGAGTATCTTGGAAAGAATCGTCACTGGCGATGAGACATGGGTGCATCACTATAATCCGGAGAGCAAAAAACAAAGCATGGAATGGAAGCGTCCCTCCTCTCCAGCGAAGAAGAAATTCAAAAGACAGCCTTTCGCCAAGAAAATCATGTTAACGCTCTTTTGGGACGTGCATGGACCTCTTCTGGTGCATTTCCAAGCGCATGGGCAAACAGTGAACAGTGCTAATTACTGTGCAATGTTGCGAAATGAACTTAAACCTGCAATTTGCAAGAAAAGAAGAGGAATGTTGTCCAAAAAAAGTCTTACTGCATCACGACAATGCACGTCCTCATACTGCAGCAGCGACAGTAGAGACAGTGCAACAACTGGGCCTCGAACTTCTTCAACATCCTCCTTACAGCCCGGATTTGGCGCCGAATGATTATCACATCTTCAGTCCTCTGAAGGAGGCGTTGCGCGTTCGCAGATTCGCTTCCAATGAGGAAGTAAAGGAAGCGGTGCACACTTGGCTTCAAGAGCAGCCGAAAAGCATTTTCTCCGCAGGAATACAGAAACTAGTTGAACGATATAACAAATACATTGTGTTGCAAGAGGACTATGTAGAAAAATAATATGTAAAATTGCTCACAGTTACTTCTATTACAGCCGTTAAATGTATTTTGCCTTTACTTTTTGAATCACCCTCGTATCAATATACCTCCATTTGAGCTACACATGGTGAGCAAGTGTTTATAAATTAGGATAAGCATTCAGTTCTTTTGGGATGAGACACTGTGTCTTTGGATGAGTAGATATATAAACGTCAAAAACCACTCACACAATGGCACTGGATCATGACCCAGAGGAACCAAATCCTCAGTAACACCACCGTGAAAACCTCGTATCTTGCATTTAATCCTTCATGACAGTATTTCTTTACAACCCCCCACTCTCATATAGATACTGCTATCACGGTAAGACCTTGAACAGGTGTGAAAAGCACAGTCATATGACTGGAACTAGATCTTCTCTGCTAATAAGGACCCTATTTTATCAACAACTTTTCACAAAAGCACAATGAAAGTGTACAGCACAGACTATACAATTGTATGGCCATAAAAAGGAGTGTTTTAATAGTGTTGGCATTAAGATGCTTGGCACAGCTGCATGTCATTTATTTCATGCCAGGTGCCACCCAGAAAGCTGATGTAAGAAGTAAAGGTGAGACCTAAACTGAATTACAGACAGGGTTTTAATGGCAGCTGTTATTATGCAAATATGCACATGCTCCAAAACAGCAAGATATTCCTTTAAACATATTTTATTGGTATTATGTGTTTAGTATATCATACTCAAAAAGATGTACCACTGCAATGCAAACCTTGACTGGAGCCAATTGGACTAGATGAAGAACTGTTGTTGCTACCAGCAATGCTGCCTCCTTCACCTGAGTGCGGAATGTTCACATGTAGTTCCAGACTCACAACTTTGTACTTCTGTGCCTCACTTCTGTAACCAAAGTAAACAACAATGAAATGTATCTGCACTTCGTAGTTTTCACAAACACTTTTCAAGGTATGTGGGCATCTCCTCACTGTATGATAAATGTCATTTACATCTATCACAAAGGATGGCACAGGATCCAACGTAATTTTCCAGTATTTTGGGTACAGTCTGTATATTAAACCGTAGCTCAGCCGTTTCAGTTTGGGTCTCCATCCACATATGTGACATTTTATTGTGAAAACACAAACCTCCAACTTCACAGAAAATGTCTTAAAGTTTCATTTTTCTTAATGTGTCACATTTTGGGATGTTCATTTTAGTCAGCTTTTGGCTAATTCCGCATTGTTATAGGGCAAAATGGTTATGGAAAGTCAAAGCTTGAATGGCTCCTCCTTGTGATACCTCTTCAGTACTCATTTAACAAAAGCAGCACTCAACAAACCATCATACAACAAGAAAAACATAGCACACAAACAGCTAAAAAGGGGCAATGAGGAAACACATACAACAATTATTATATGTAAGTCTTACAGGAAAAGCATTCCATGAACACAAAATGGAATGTCATGAAGTGATGTAAAAAGAAGTTACAATGAACTACATCTCAACATTTTATCTGGAAATGTAGTTAAATCATTTTTCACTAAAATTTTCCATTGTAAAGGAAGGCTGAGTCACATCCACAGATAGATGAACACAGGGAGGTCAAACCTCTCACTGTTCAAAAATCCATCAATCCATCTTTTGGTGTCCTTCTAAATGAAAGCATACAGATCTAATTCTCAGCTGACGACAGTCACCCTCTCCCCAACAACTGTGTACCACTGTTTGTACAGACGACTCCATTGTGGTCTACTAACCTCGTAACAGCACCCGGCCGGAGGAACACACCATCATGTGAACGTGCTGTGGATGCAACTGAAGCCAAGGAAACAACTGAACCAGCAGGAGATAAAGTTGATGCATCTGGGGATGTTGATGAACCCAGCAACATTATATTGTCTGTATCTAAAAATGCGGGGGAGACAGAAGACACCTCAGTTCTGACAAGAGTAGACGTTGGGGATCCTAGCGATGAAGAGGTTGTGGATGAATTTGTGGTAGAACCTGTGATAAGAATTCATGGTAAAAGTGACACAAGAAAGAGTAAAAAATCTCTAGCAGCTTACAGTGCATTTGATCCTTCTCATCTAAAGCTGTATGTATCAAAAAACACTACACAAGGTGCTTCAGCATTATTATGTGTCTGATTTGCATATTGGAGGTACGTGTTAGTAGCCTTGGGCAGAATACCACCTATCCAGGCTATGTTTGTGACTTCCCATAGTCCTTCTGACTAAATTATGGGAAAGTATGTTGAAACAAGCCAAACATACTTCATAACAAGTTGATACAGTACTAATAAAGAATTACATATTGTCAATGGAATATCCTTATAGGAAAAGCCATAACCTGTGTGCACCATGGAGAAATGGCTGACCATCTGGAGGCTGTTAAATACAACCTGAATGTCACAAAAAAATGTCTCAATATTTGTCCAGTTCCTGATGGTCACAAAGTTATGGGTATTAATAGATAAATAGTATGTGACAGCTTGATTTTAAAATTTTGTGAAATCTACAGTATACATTCAAACCGGTAATTTGTTTCAACATAAATTCCACTATTAGAAATATATGGACTTAAACACCTTTGCTGGCAAAGTACTGAGAGGGACGTGTGTTGAAGGATAAAAACCTGTACTGGCACAGGTGCTAGTAATGGCAGTGAGAGTGGTGAGGTATCACAGAAGAGGCAATGGCAAGAATAATTAGTAGTGCTAATGAATGATTTATGCATGTTACAAGTGCCAGCTTCTTTACCTAGCCACACATTACCATGATGGGCAAGGCAAAAACTACCTATTAAATTTGTGAAAATTAATATATAAATATTCTTTTCATTTCCACATATGGCAACTGTGACAATCTAGAGGGCTCTGAAGATGGTACTACATATTTGGGATCATTTACTTGATGGATTCGTCCATCATCCCACGTGAAAAAGAAATCATTACATTTTAGAGACACAATCAGTCCCCATCCTGAGACTAAAAGAACAGGGACTGAGTCTGTCCCCTGCACATACTCTCCTATCTTTAACATGAGGTAATAAACAAAGTTCACAAAGTAAAGGATTCAAATTATGAGTGATTTCCAGATAACAAGATTTCATTTAAAAAAAATGCCAGAATTGTTCACAAAATAAATAACTAAACAAGTCTATAACAGATAAACTAACTACATAACTAACAGCTTCATAAATCAAGGTCCTTCTTAGGCTCTAACAATCACTCAGTCAACAAACTGTCCACCTTCAATGGAACTTGAAGATTCATTACATGTTCACAAAGTCCACTACTCAGCTATAACCCGAGCCACTTCAGCCTAGTCCACTCCCATTCACTCTATGTCTTTAAGAACATTCTTTATCACACCACCCTTTCTTAAAAGGAAATAAGTCAGCTTATGTGATCCACAGCTGTTTGTTTCCATTTTCACTACAGATACTTGTCTAGTTTCCACAGAACACAAATTTAGTGCCTTACCAATCAGTGTCATGTTATTTTTTTCTCGTGCAGCTTCCAGTCGTTCCATCTCCTGTGCAAGCTCCTCATGCCTATTGGAACGTGCACAGTCTGTGGCTGTCTGTGCAGACAGGTTACGTACATTTAAAGCTGTGTGATTCCACCTGTACAAAAGGATTGCAGTTTCCCGGTGACCTTTAGCACATGCCCACATCTGAAACATTAATTACACAGAACCCAGTTCACATTCAGTCTGGCTTTCTGTATCCTGTCTGAAAAACTCTTACCCATGGACCAACCTTTCATGAAGCCTCGTTCACAAAAGTCACTGCCAACCACAGAGTTCTGTATATATTTTTAATTCTGTACCATCAGTACTGGTGCCAGGATAGCAGTCAGTATAGTGACTTGCTATGGGCTGGATGGTCCAGGGATTGAAATCCCAGTGGAGGTGGGACTTTCTGCAGGCATCTAGACCGGCCCTGGGGCCCAACCCGCCTCCTGTATGAGTACTGGGTCTTTCCTGGGAGTAAAGCAGCCGAGGCGCGGCATTGACCACCTACCCCAAATTAGCGCCGAGGTTAAAGACAGCGTAGAGTTATACGTCTACTCCCCCTCTGGGACTTCGTGACCTGTTCTAGAGTGAACCATCAGTACTAACAACATGTGGGAAAATCTGAGATTAAAATGAACATTTGAAATTTTTTATGTCTGACACTGATATTCATGTGGGAATATCTTCAATAATATTCAAATCTTAAAATAATTTTTGTGAGTATGCAAAAATAGCAACAGCAATAAGGTGCTAAATCTATGACTCATGGCATAAAACTGATCAACCACTGCAGAGAGGCATGTACCATTATGAGTGGAGCTAACTCATACTAGTCAATGTAACAACAAGTTTTATTATCTCAGTCTAAAGGTTTGTGGCAAGCATACATTATGGATGTGACACATGTATTAACTTCAAAAACTGTCTTGTTGTAATATGTCAACCCTTAAAAGTTTTATATCAAACATTTTTTGGCCATTAAAATTTATAAAAATGGATAAGGGATAACAAAATTTTTATCAGGTACATACAGTGTTGAAGTCGAAATTAGCAAAGGTTATGAATCAAACAATCACCAGAATGTCTATTAGTTTACAACCTCTGCTAATCTCTTTATGCATATGGAAGTATTAAGAAATCTTCTTTTTAACTTAACACGTACAAGCTGAGGGTGTTTACCATCATGGAGCATGGACTGGGACAGAAAAGTGTACTGAAAAGCAAAACATTTGTGGGTAATAATTTTAATGCCCTTGTTCCTTTCTTTGTGAAAGAATTAAATAGTGCTAGATTACCACAATTGCTACAACAGAAAAAAAAAAGTGGATTGAGGACTAAATAGGGTACAAGGACAGAAAAAAATGGACAAATGAGACAACTCAGGACTAAACAGGTTTATGTGGTTCAGATATGGAGGCACATGAAAGAAGACTGATATTCCTCAAAATGGGGATCTACTGAAAGGAAAGAAGCACCTGAAGATGTCAGTAAATGATGGATAGACCCATGTGATAACAGACATGGAAAGCAGAAATAAAATACGGACAATGCAGACGGAACTAAAGTGTGGAAGAAGAAACAGAGGCAGACAAAACATTACAAGGTGGTACAACACAACATAAGCTGGTATATTATTGGTTGCAATTAATGATGCCTTAAACTGATTATAGAGCATTCTGGATGATATATGATGTTGTGTGAGAATATGTGGCTGCAAGGTGCTGTAAGTACAGACAAAACTCACAAAGACCGCCAGTCAGTATAATCAATCTCCTGATTTCAGTATACCCCAGATGTGAAGCAGGAATCCTGACCACCATACACCATACACCACACATTCTTGTACTGTGTGCACAGGAGAAGATGACCAGTCGGAAGTATGGTATTGGCAACTAAATTACCAATATAACTAGCAATGTACAGATGTCTTAAATCTTATAGCTAGTAGAGACAATTTTTAAAACTTTAGTTTTTTAATATTATTCTTGGTGCAAATGAGGACAAAAAGAAAACTGAGAAGCTTTGAAATTGTTAAGTGTGCGGAGGGAAAGAACATGCTGTGTGTGTGTGATTTTTATTAAAAGTGTACTTTACAATTTTGTAGTGGTATGATACATGGGTGACGAGTATGAGGAGTCATATGAATGTTTGTCTGTACTATCAGAAAGAAGACGTATGTTTTTATATTGTATATGAAATGTAATAGCTAAGTATGTCTTTATATTATATATGAATTATAGTAGCTAAGTAGAACTAGAAAAAACTAAGTATAAGAAATGATGGATGTATCCTATACACATTGCTGTCAAAAGGATGAAATAAATTGAAACTTGAAACCTCACAGCACTATCAGTATAAAATCTTATATACTCTCTTTACCTGTATATTAGATAACAATATTGTCCTCACTCATCACATAAACAGTGGGGTGGGGGTCACATTATAATCACAAACAAAATTAAGTAAATTCTGTAATTTCATGAAACTGTAAGAAAGAGAACAGGTCATCTTATATCTTGGGTTAATATGGTTTTTGCTAACAATAACTAAGGATGAAAATTTTTGTAAACAATGAATAAATCAGAAAACCTCATACAAAAATCCCAATATGTAATTTCAATGCCCCACTGATTTAAATGAGGCCAGGATAGTCAGTATAGCAACTTGCTACACACCCCATGAGGGCGAGATTTTCCACACACATCCAGACCAGCCCTCACTCCCACCCAGCCTCTTGTTCAATGTATAACCGGCCTCTTTCCTGGCAGGTAAAGTGACCAAGGAATGTTGTAGACCATTAAAAAAAAAACAATAAGCAAAGTGGTAACTCTGTACCAGTGGTGTGTACCCATCTTCATCCTGACTAAGGGCATCAACCTCTGTCTCCAACAAAAGAGAAGAGTTCTCAGCACGCCAGTGCAGCATGGCACACACCAACCTAAGGAAGGAAATTTAACAGTAGTATAATAAGTGATTATGTTTAAACATGAATGCTGCTGCATACACCTGTCAATACACAAATAACAGGCAATCATAACTGCAAGTGCCAAAAATTAAATAGCATTTTTACAAGACACTTCACTATAAACTTGTATAGTACTATCCATGTCACAGAAGGAAGGAATAAATTAACCCTTTCATGTACATGACATTAACTTCAGCGGTGCATGTAAATATGTTAACATTATGTACTATGTCTTCAGCTAAGACACATATATTTATGTTACCTCATGTGCTGCTATTGTTAGTTATTGCACACAATTATTTTTACATTTTCTTTGTATTTTACAGCCCACAATTAATAATTTCAACATTTCAAATTTTAGTCACTGGAACCAATGATAACAAAATCAAAATGAGGCTAAAAATAAAATTACTGAAACAATAAATTCTGAAATTGTTGTTATTAATCAATTATTTCAAAACCCATATACCACAATACAAAACAGAATATAAACATTACAAAACACAATAATTTTGACAGTTAATCTGGATAGTTTTAAAACATGGTCTCTTAGCTTGAAGAAAGAACACATTATAATATTTGAAAACAAAATGTTGAGCGGAATATCTTAACCTAAGAAAAATTAAGTATGCATTCAGTTGAATATTATAACATGTTGAGAAACTTAACACTTTATAAACATCATTTAGTATGGTCAAAAAAGTTAAATGAAGGAGAATGTTATGGGTTGGCATTTGCTAGAATGAGAGAAAAACAAGAAATACACACTGTATTTTTATGGGAAAATGTCTTGGAAACCAGTCAGTATGGTGATACAGAAGAGGATGAGTGGGTAATATTAGGACAGATATTTTAACTGCTTACTCTGTGCATTTTAACCAACTTACTGAAAAAAGACTACACAACTGTGTATGTTGAATGTGCATTTAGATGGTTTACCAAAAGAAAATAAATTAACATAAATCTTAAGGAAAGAGGCTCTGAGAATAACAGTCGCATGTCATTGGTTCAGGATGGTGATCAGTTGTAGGCTTTTATATTTGCGGTGCTGACTTTCGAGCTCAGTCAGAAATAAACAAACACAAATCAACCAGCAAAACTTCCTGAAGCTATGGTTACAAGTACACACGTGAATCTTGGCAAATTTCGTAGTTATGAACGTAACCATACAATTTTAATGCAATAAGATACCGGACTGAAAAAAATGTATGCAGTTATCTATTTACTAATATCATTATTCAGACGGCAGGTCAGTTTGAATAAAGTGGTTCTACCTTGAATACCCCAGTGAAGCAGCCAAATGAAGCAGTGTCATCCCTCTGTGGCTCATAAACCATGATGGATTAACCTCCTCCCCTGACCTCCAAGCTCTGCTGGTCATCTGCTGGCAATAACTTACTAGCCGATCTTCAAAGTTACTTTGATTGAACAACACAGAACCTTCTACCTGAAATACAGAGAGGATGTTTTTGCATTTTAATTATTAGAAAGTAGTTTTCTCATACGTACTCCTGCTTTATTTCATTTTAAATGAAATGTCACACCCCTGTATTGGCAGTTTGGAACAACATGTGAACTGCCAACTATTACGTCACCAAAAAGGAAATAACTTGGATCTGCATCAACGAGAAGAAACCCAAACCTCACATGAAATAAGTAACATATCTGTCACAGGTATGATATGAAATGTAATATATATAAGAACATGCACAAAGAGTTACAATACAGTATAACATCTCTGAAGACACGAATAAAATAACATAACGAAGTGATTGTTTAGCTTATTATTAAAGATCAGAGATAAAAGGTTACCATCTGATTAATTTTATACTTATTTTACAGTATATAAGCAATGGTTTAAGTGATTTTAACACAATATAATTTGGATATAAAAGTACATAAACAACTTGTTACAAAGTTTTAAGCTGATAAACATCAGACTGTCAATACCTAAATAATAACCAGCAAATGGAAGAGTCAAATTTATTCCTTACCATTTTAAGGTTGCAGCATCATAAAACGAATACCCTGACAAGGATATTACACAAGGCATAGGAAAATGGATAACATGAACATTACACAAACAAGAAATAAGACACTCACGAATTCTGAGCCATCAGGCTCCTGCTTTATCTGCAGCCGGTCATCCATCGCCTCCAATCGATGAAGGAGAGTGAATTTCAACAGATTGTCACTGCTACTTCTCTCAAGTTTAGGTTCACAGGCAGATGCTCGGTCCTCTCTTGCTGGTTTCTTGTACTCAAATATCACTGAGTTGGATATGACAAACCCCTCACAAGCAACCTGAAGTGAAGCCAGTCCAACCTCATGTGCTGCAGAGAGGAAATTAATTTACAGCATTTACTGTTATGCTCATGACTATGCCCAAAGAATAATGAGGTAAAAAAATACAATGTGAGGCCTGTTCATCATCAAGGGAGATGGAAGACGAAGGACCAGTAATTAATTCCAGAGCTTTACTTCAGCTACTCACAATATTTTACTGTATTATGTGAACAGTGCAAAGTATTTTCACTTTCATGGGAAATTAATTCCAGCTAAACTCTTCAGAGTGTTTTCATTTTCATTAGAAATGAATAATGGCTAAATTCTGCTGCTTGAGACACAAAAGAAATGATAATCACATACAAAAACAGTAATTCCAAGCTGGCAAGTAACACAATGAGGACAAGTAATAAGTGACTGAATCTTCATCCAGCAACATTACTCTTCAAACCACCCTCACCAAAGCATTGTTACATGAACAAGTGTTCTATGAATCTCAAATTACTCTCAGCACTGGACAAGATCGCTGACATCTGGAGCTATGAGTCCAGGGTATCTGCAAGAACTCATTTGATGAAATAAGCACCAACACTGTGCACAACAATTTGACATCTGTAGAAATCTTGATCATACAATAATACAATCCAAATGGAATATACAAAAACAGGTCTAAAACCAAAGTAAAGTCATGCCAAGATGGATGACTATAATAGGACTGAATGTGCTTACACTAAACAAGTTACAGACAGTGACACGCAGTGCAGATACAAGTGCAGCTGTTGTATGTGACAGTCGGTATGTAGTAGTGGCAACAGTATTAGTGACACTGTTTCAGCAACAAAAGATATCCTTTACCAATTATTCTTGGGCCATCAGCCACATCAGTGTAGGACAAAAAAAACCAATGTTTTAGAGGCCTGCTCTGTCCCAGTCACCAGGGTTGATTTAATGAAAACCCATAATGGTGACAGGGCTGGTCACCAAAATGTTGACTTTAATCAATCACTGATGTGGCCGATAGCCCCAAAAATCACTCAGCTAGTATGTTCACTGCACAAGTTTCAGATCTTATGAAATAATTACTGTTCACAAATTACATGATGTATAGAAAAGACATGTTATGTTTAGTTACAATGACAACAAGCTGTTGATTGTGTAAACCAAGGCTGGGCAACTTCAACCCATAAGAGGGCCAGAAAATTTCTTAAGGACCCGCTAGTGGGCCGCCCCTGTGGATACATATATTTGGAGGGGTGGGAGAGGGGGCTGAATTAACTACAGGACCATTATTTACAAGCACTAAGTCATGTTAAAGTATAGGTGAATGCCAAGGAAGTAGGCCATACCAAAATCAATAAACCACAAAGAATGTTTGGTTTATTCTGGGCTGTCTTTAAGTGATGACTTATGGTTTCTAAACATTTTCTCCATTAATAAAGTTGCAGTATTATGTTCTGTAGACCTATTATATTATGTTAATTACATTTTATTACTGAAACTATTCAGGTGATCAAGGGCCACAAATGCTTTCCTCAAGTGCCACATGTTGGCCAGCCCTGGTGTGTAAATGTTTGCAGGATATCCCTGCGCACACAAAAATACCAAATTTTATATTTCAGTTCCGTAAATCACAAGTCTATAATATATAATAAACCAACAAGATGCAACTCTGGCAGTATTGTGTTTATTAAAAACTACAAGTATGCTCTGCATGTTTCGGACGCCCTTTGCGTCCATCTTCAGGAGCAC
>Ga0209629_10003644_pt1 | contig 11120 bp, 4 predicted proteins | sample TergutCu122P5_FD_187286 | JGI IMG/M metagenome (GOLD analysis project Ga0209629, IMG submission 187286) | Cubitermes ugandensis P5 segment gut microbial communities from Kakamega Forest, Kenya - Cu122 P5 (SPAdes) (version 2) | ecosystem: Host-associated > Arthropoda: Insects > Digestive system >...
CCTGTCACTCAGTTCGCATATTCCCCGTAGAAAAGCTTCTGCATGTAAAAAAGCCAGCGTTTATTGTGAGCACTGTCATTAAATTTTTCCGCTTTTTTGTGCCCTTAGAAATACTGTACACTACAAGCCAGGTTTCAAGATTTTTTTTTTTCGTGAGTGTTCGCGGTGTCTTCTTGGCAGTAAGGTTTGTTTCAGGACATAACATGGTCTTAGTGACCACTGAGTACCTAATGCAGTTATGGCGACATTACGTTGGCTGGTGCCATGTTGGTAGAAACACTTACGAGGAAGAAGTGTTTCCAAACAATTTCTATAGTATGGTATCTTGTGGTGGGATAAATAAGATACCTTCTGCTACAAATTATAAGCCATTTTATCAACACTTAGCCACCAAAATTGCGCTGATTTGGTTATAAGAGGGCTTTTAAACCTGACTCTGCCTATTTCACAGTCCAAAAGAGCCAGCCATTTAAAATTTTAAAGCCTACTGTTTACGTGATGCACCAGCAAGTTTAACATTCAAGAATTTTACGCTCTGCCCACAGAGTTTTTAAAGGGATGCTGATAAGTCCTTAGCCCGACCTACTAATTGATGTATTTTGTTTGATGGTGAAAATATTTCGTTTGATGCTAGTCTTGTTATAAACGGTACTAATATTCCTCCAATTATGATAATAAATAGGATATATGAACATCAAAATCTTCTGTCGCTGTAGCTTGTTTCCTTTCTGGTCGAGCTAAGGACTTATCAGCACCCCTGTGTGTGTTTGACATTTATCTGAGAACAGACAGCGACTTGTGCCACTTACATCATAAAGTGATTGGTTTTAATAACCGAGATGAAAATCGTTTACAGCGCGGTACGAACTGGATGTTTAAATAAAGCAGTCTGCGTTTCGTCTGTGAAGGGTTAATATATCACTTTTAAACATCTGTCCTTTCTAACCATAATGTTTTTGAAATCATTTTCTCCGTAGGCAAGCGTGTGCGATTTTCTGTTCCTGGTTTTGAGTGCTTGCATGTTCCTTATTTCAAATTTTGAAAAAGATCACCGACACTCACGAAACTTCGTATGAAAGTTTAAAATTTTAAAAACCCTCAAAGACGTTTATTTTTAATTTCCTTCAGTGACTAGTAACAATATGGCAGACACGCGAACTTTTTAAGACGGAAGAGACAGTAGTGTCACTTACGGTGGGAAGGTCAGATGGTCATTGATAACAGATATTGGAAGAACGTACAAATCTTGTTAAAGTAATGTTTCTTTGAAATGTGCCATAAAACGCCGGCCAAACTCGGACGTTTTTCCGCTTTCGGTTTCATGGAGAACACAAATGATACTCTCGAGCTATACACGTGAAATTTAGCACTTGAGAAAAGAAGTAAATACGCCCATAAGTTACATGTGAGCTGTTGTTTTTAAGTCGAAATTTACAATACAGAAACAGGCAGATATTTCACGTTATATCCGAAAAATGTAACGTACACAAAATCTGTACCTTTAACATAGATTCTACACGGAAAAGAAGGTCACGAAACCTGGTCTGTGCCAATAGATGTTTAGTACTGAAATGTATGCAGCAGGAAAGTAGACTGTTCACTTCTACTTGCCAATACGAGCGTCTCTTTTGTGGTTATTGTTTCTTTTTAACGGCGGCAGTAACCATAATTTTGTATTCGAGGTGCACAATGCAGCATAAAATTATAACTTAAGGAAATATAATTATGCCTTGGTGAACTAATAAATTAAAAAGTAACAAAGTCTGCAATTGCAGGTCCCAGTGGCCGCGCGGTCTAAGAAGTAGATCTGCGGCCGCTCGTCTGCTGAGATTGTGGGTTCGAATCCCACCGGGACATGGATATCCGTCTGTTTTGAGTGTTGTGTGTTGTCAGGTAGAGGTCTCTGCGATGAGCTAATCACTTGTCCAGAGGAGTCCTACCGATTATGGTGCGTCGTTGTGTGTGATCTAGAAATCTTGTGACTGAGGAGGCCCTGACCCAATGCGGGCTGTTGCGCCAGAAGAAAAAAAAAAGTCCACAATTACTAGTTAAAAGTGATACACTATTCGGGCTATCCACGATGTGGACCCTGTTCTTTTAATATGGTTTGATCTTCCGAGTCGATAAACCGCGCGTTTATGAGACCCTCCAATGTCTTCAGTCTGGAACAAAACATCATTTACTCGTTTAACTTCGAATAGGTGTCTGTACTGCTGTTGTTCTATAAAGGTGCATTCAATAACGCGTTAAAAAAGAAGCTTGCTTATCGTGGTTGACGGTCTATTGTAGACGGAAGTTACGACCAGCTAGAAAAACGCCTTCCTACTTTTCCTTAAAAATGATTGGCGTTTTATACATGAGTCAGAAAAAAAACTACTTAATAGCAGATACTGTGATTTTCAATACGGATCTAGGAAATAGGTATATATGAAAAAAGGCGACAACTACCGAAACTAGGTAAGTAAATTACGGTCATAAATCGTAACGCCAATACAGCGATCTCATTTCTTTTGCTTCGTGTGTAACAGATTGTAACTCAGTGACATTTGGGTTCCGAAGATCGGTGACTACTATTACTAGTATCTTCTGAAATGTGACGCTAGATGATCTGATAGAAGTGTACCGACGATTTCGACAACCTACCTTGAATTTCGAAGCAACAGAGTCTTTCGAAACGTCGGTAAAATTAGACTACAAGTCGTCATATTTAAAGAGACAGCAATCTTCAATCATGAATCCATCACAATTACAGGGGTGCTGATAAGTCCTTAGCCCGACCTACTTCCCGATGTATTTTGTTTGATGGTTAGAATATTTCGTTTGATGCTAGTCTTGTTTTATATATATATACAATACTACTATTTCTCCAATTATGTTTATAAATAGGATATATGAAACTCAAAGTCTTCTGCCGCTGTAGCTTGTTTCCTTTCTGGTCGGGCTACGGACTTATCAGCACCCATGTAACACTGAGGTATGATTACACAGTGTAATTATTTTGTATGTTCCTTGCCTGTGAGAGAACTAAGACCCAGGAGTTTTATCCCACGTCTGTGAGAGCTGAAACTTTCGTTATCATGAACAAATGGCGTTTCTGCTTTTGAAAATTTGGTCACTGAATAGCCACAGTGTGCGCTCATGTATATGTGACTTTGAATGTAGTTAATGTCACTTTTATGTAATATAAAATTACAATCCAACAGGAGAACATAGTTTAGCTCAATGTGAACCTAGATTTTCACAGGATCAAATCCTACTCTGGAAAGAATTATTTTATTGTGCACAAACAGTTTTCTTGCCACCTTACCCTACCTGACTGGGTATCATCCCTCTTTGTGTGCGTTGAATAAGGGGGGTGGGGTGGGTAGAATGTTAGGGGCTAAAGCGGTCAGAGCATGAAACTGGTCAATTACTAATGCCTAGTTCCCAGGTTGGCACGTGATGCATGATCACACCCACAAGTCTTCACGACATTGTGTCTCAATTAGAACTGAAGTCTGAAAGGCATTGAGTTTAATAAAGGTGAAAACAGCTGAAATTGTAACTTACCTCACATTTACTGTAGGAGTCGTTTAAGTAATATTTCTTCCAATATGTGGAACTGAAGCAAGATAAGTAGAGTGCAGTAACAGTAAAAGGGCGATGCAAGATTGATGATAACATTGAGTCGCAGAGAAATGTATCGACCACATCGTGAATGACTACAGTCAAGGGATCAGGAACAGTTTACCCTTCTGCTCGTGCCTTGTCTCAGGTCAGTGGTCGGAAGATTAATTTGCGGTCTTGCTGTTTGTTGTCAAAGGCGGCTCTTAATTCCTGCCTTTGGGAGATATTTTTATCTGGCCAAATGTCGCAGGTGCGGCTTGTAGTCCGCCCTATTCGGCACGTGTCGTGTGTCTAATTGAATGTGATAGTGAAGTCTTGATAGTGAGGAGGCCATGTCCCTCTAGGAGCTGTTGCACAATGACAAGAAAAGATAGCCCCTTAAACAGTGTTATACAGTTGGTATTTATAACGAACATGGGCTGTGTTCTCTGTGAAGTTGTACGTGAAATTCCGCATACCGTTTAGATACCTGTCAGTCTTTACATGTTTAAGGTTTTTTTCCAGTCTTGATAAATATTGAGTTCACCACCCTGTATCTCACTGTCATTAGATGCTGCACGACGTACACAATTAGTGAGACGTCCTAGAACAACTGAATGACAAATGCATATTCAATACCTTGTGGCTTTTAAGTTGATAAGGAAGCTACCTTGCTGATTTGTTGAGAGTCTGCTATTAATTAGAGCGCAGAGGAGTCTCAGCACATTCCCATCTTGTAAATTCACTGGGCGATTAAATCTAGAGAAAGGATTGAGCTGGACGTGATAAATATTAGGGGTACGGCAGGTGCATTAAAATTTTAATATTTAGAATTTCAAAGGAAGAGGTCGCTTCGGAAACTTAGGCGTAAGTGGAAAACTGCATGTTTGAGATGCGCTTTCACGTTTTCACGGTGGGTATTGTTCACACTACTGCCTTGTTGGGTTTGCACTTTGTAAGTTAGTAGGAATCCCATAGTTCTGACTGGCCACATTCCTTGGAAGCCTTTTACGCATTCATCCTCAGCGTAATCAGTTAAATGTCTTCTTGGACTACATTCCTTCAACCCTGAAGATGGAGGCAGCATTCTTTCCAAGGTGCAGTGTCGAACTGCAACACTACCTGATGTTACAAGCCAGAAGTTTGCAGTTTATGTCTAAAGAGAAACTCATTTAAATGTAAGTGAATTTATAGCCCTGGACTGGGTCTCACCGAGAGTGATATCGGGCCTTATGAAATCGGTAATGAAGTTTCGGGGTTCATGAAATCAAGACCTATATTAACAAGCTGAGCAAATATAAACTTCTCAAGAAATAACCTGAGGTACGGAATCAGGTACTTTAGGTTATGCAGCCAGTCTTCTGCTCTTGTTTATGATTTTGTAACTCGTTGGTACTCTAATAGTTATACATGTTTAATAGCTGTGCGCTTTAAGTAGAGCCTATGGTACAGAAACGCTTTAGAAGGAGAGCATGTAATAGGGTACCTCGTATCCTTACGAAAGACCTGTAGTGCTGTTTAACTGACATCTGAAATAAGTGACCACAAAATAACTGTTATTTTCCTTCAGGAACCTGGTTATGTGTTCTGAAGTTCATCTTCAATTTCGTACCTTAACTTGTGCCTCTACTCACACACTTTATTCCTTGCGACTCCATCAAAGCTTGACCATTTAATATAAATGGTACAATATACCAACGATATTTAGCTTCCTTATTTAATCCTTACCTCCCTGTTCATTTGAAGACATTGTCTGTAGTTCTGTTTAAATAGCGTCTATGGATAATGTGATAGTAGATTTCAAAAGGATGCGCAATAAGCGATCGTGGCAGTTGTGGCCCAATTTGAAGGACCAATTTGCTGTTTGTGTAGAGCAGTAGAATTCCAAGTGTGTTCCGCGGATATCTGGGCTTGCTCGGGCGACTGTCCGGGCTTCCGCAAGCACTTCTTTTGTATAGTAAAGTCAAGTCAGTTTATCTCCCTCAAATCCATGAAGGCGTATATTTGGAGTAAAGGCATTGCTCTTCTCATTCTTAAATTCGGTACTAGATGGGCGTGAGTGGTCAGCATCACGCACCAACCGCTTTATCCGTGCGAAAGAAACCCCGGTACACATTGAATAGAAGGTTGGTGGGCCCCAAAAACGATCTTGACGACATGGAAAAGAGAAAACTCTCTTACCTGTGCCAGAATTCGAACCCTAAGTCATCCAGGCCGTAGGCTAATCACTATACTGATCATTCTATCCCGGATCCCTTTTCTTTATAGTGAAAATAGTAAAGAAATTTTTAGTAATCTTTAATTGCGTTTTTCTTTTTCCTCAGCATTTTTTGAACATCTGACGCTGTTGGTTTTCAGTGTAATTCGTAGATAATGAAGTTCTCTTTTCTCATAAACGTGCTTGAACATTTTATACTTAAATAATGTTTGACAGTATTATTTCATTTCTACATCTAAAGTGCACATTATTACTGTGCAAGGGTTCAGCCAAAATTCATAGTTGCTCACAAGGGTTGCACATACGTTAAGGAAGAGACCGAGAGTGTACATAAACAGCCTGTGTGGAATGTAGAGCCTCGGGACAAAATTTCGAACTCAGGACTTCAAAAACACGAAGTGAAACTGCTGCACCAAGCGTTAGGCCTTTCATCATTATCTGACAAGAAAAATGAGTTTAAGGTATTCGGATGCATATTACGTTTGAACAGTTGATGGGAATGTAAGAGCGATGAAGGGGAAAAACTCGGCGTGGTCTGATATGAAACTTCAAGAGCTGCAAATAAAGTGGTCATACTCATAACAAGGATTTATTAGAATAAATCCATTCTTTTCTTACGAGAATTAAACAGGACATCATGCAGTCAAAGCGTGACTCGTGAACGCGTCTAGTCTGCTGTGTGAATCGGGAACATTCTTTTTCGTAGTTTGGAATCTTGCCAGGATCCCTAGAAAATTATCCTTTTTTTTTTACTTTACTTTTTTATTGCCTTATTTGTTTGACTTTTTCTCATTCTGACCTCGTCTTTCCAGCGTGTTCAGTTTGTTCGCTGAGAGTTTGGTGTCATTACATTGTACTGCCTGACAGTTACTTTGTCTGATACACTCACTCTTGCAATCTTGTTGTCCCAACTTACAGCAAAGAAACTGGTAAAATTGCGACGCAAGAGATTGAAGAGGGCTGCGACAGACTTCAACAATACCCATGCCTTTATTCTGACTGTGTTAATGAGAGTCCATTATACATACCATTTTACTTTCGCACCATCATAAGACGATGAAGGTAAAATATGACCCTTGCGTGCCATGAAGACGTATGGGGAAGGGAATGTAAAGACTCTGACAGTCCAATTTTGACTTACATGTTCGGTCTAAAAAGTAATGAGACTGAAAGCTTGGCTCGACAACTGGCAAGACTGTAGCCACACCTCAGACATCAGCCGAAACGTACATTCCTACTTGATGTTCAGTGCAAGTTTCAACTTGATAGCTTTAACACGTCTGACTTGACAGCGAGTTGTGTAAGTGTGTGTAGTAGTGACGCGTTACGAAAATGGAGAAACGAAATCTCGAGCAGAGTTGCGCGATCAAATTTTGCGTCAAATGTAATGAAAACGCAACAGAAACTTACGAGAAATTAAAAAGGGCTTATGGAGAGCATGCTGTATCAAGGACACGGGTTTTTAGGTGGCATAAAGCATTTTTGGATGATCGTGAGAGTGTGGAAGATGAACCTCGTTCTAGAAGACCTTCCACGTCAGAAACGGACGAAAATGTGACCATTAAGTGAGGGTTCTCGTGAGGTCTGATTGACGTTTGACAGTCAGAATGATCGGTAGTGAGATGAATTTGAATCACCAAACCGTCCACGACATTTTGACCGAGGAAATGGGTACGCAGAAAATTTGTGCCAAGCTGGTCCCAAAAATTCCTCACCAACGAACAGAAGGAAAACCGAAGGAATGTGTGCCTGGACTTTCTTGAACGCATCCAAAATGACGAAACTTTTTTCAAACATGTCATAACAGGTGATGGATCTTGGATTTTAGAGTATGATCCTGCAACCAAACGACAAAGTTCGGAGTGGCACACGAGCAACTCACCGCGCTCGAAGAAAGCAAGAATGAGCAAATCGAAAATCAAATCCATGCTAATTTGTTTTTTCAGCATTCAAGGCGTTGTTCATAAGGAATTCATGCCTCAAGGACAAACAGTTAATAAACAGTACTATCGTGAGGTCCTTGAACGACTCAGAAAAAGGGTTAATCGTGTATGGCCAGAGATTGCGGGCACCTGGATGCTGCATCACGACACTGTCACATTGCTATCTCCGTGAACGAATTTTTGACCAAAAAGTGTATTCCAGTGGTTCCGCAGCCACCATACTCACCTGATCTGAGTCCGTGTGACTTCTTCCTTTTCCTGAAACTCAAATTTCACCACAAAGGTCGTCATTTTGGAACTGCAGACTGCATCCAAAAGGTCGTAACAGAACAGCTGAGAGCACTTCCACACGAAGACTTCCAGCACTGCTACTGGGAGTGAGAGCAACGTCTCCGGCGGTGTGTGGCTTCCCAAGGGAACTACTTTGAAGGGGATAATGTTGACTTATAGTTCAGGTTTTAATAAAATAACTTTATAGCACCAGTCTCATTACTTTTTAGACACATTTTGTAGTTTCGGTTGAATGATTTGATTGAAGAATGTAAATACAAGGGGCCTTCGGACATTATTTGGACTCAAATGACTACGGCCATTTGGTGGTAGAATGTTGTGCTACAATTACACTATCTGACGATAATATGAGCTATTTTACAGCTTGTTATTTGCTGAAGCAGTGGCCCCTGTCCACAACATTTTTGAACTCCATTCGTAATTAATTACTAATTTTTATAAATTAAAAGTTTTTAAAATTGTCTATCAGCTGGGTTATACGCGTAGTATATATGTCATGCTAGTACTTAAAGATGATGCACAATTCAGCAAGGACACGCAGTGTAGTATTTAAGTAAGGGAGCCGGAACTAAGAGAGGGTAAGAGGAAAGTGGAGAATATTACAGAGTGATGAGGAGCTCAATAATTGAATACTCACTTTTTAGTTACGACAAGGCATAAAAATTCAGCGAGGATATTATGAGTAGGCCATGTAGCCTGTATAGGAGAGAAGTGCATATAAAATTTAGTTATGAAACCTGGGGTGAAGTAAATTGCAATTCTCGTGCGTAGATGGAAATGTAACATAATGTTAAAGCTGACCATTAAGAACTAGGGTGTAGGGAGTCGATTCACCTGGCGCAAGTTGTGCTTGAGTTGCCTGCGGCTGTGAGTATAGTAAACGTCGAGTTCCATAAACATCCGAAAAATTCGTGAGCTGTTAAAAAAAAAATTATCTTCTCAAGGAGAACTCCAGCAAATGAAGTTAGTTATCCTGAAGAGCTGTAGAGGACTTCAAACAAAAACAGACTCACTGTCATGTAACTTGGGGCTGCTAATGAAGTGCAAGGGAGATACTCACGCTTCAACTGCAGGCTGGAAAGTGGAGAACTGTTCTTGTTCAAACCACTCCAAACTTCTCAATGTAGGAATGGCTGAATAAGTTGATGGAGATCATAATTAAGCTGTAATTACTAAATAAGTTCATTTATATATCCTAATACCTTCTACCAACCGAAGTAGACAAATTTCACTTGCCAGGCCAAACATACGACTGTTTGTTGTGTGCCAGCTAAATACACAAGCATAAAGGCTGGAAGTGGGGTTAGGAACATAACTCTGAATAGCACGGCCATTTACGTTTACGATGACACCAGACATCGTAAGCTTTGCAGTCGAAGGAGCAATAGTACTGGAGTGTTAGAGGCTTAATTGCTGTTTTGCACACCGTATCTTTCTGTGTTTATATAAGGTTATAATTGCACTGCTCGGTAAACCTTACTTAGGCACACACGTATATACTCACATATACGCATGCATATGCGAAAGGAAATTTGTACGAGTATTAGCTTATGAATTGCCGCGTCGTGAGGTAGTGAAATGTAGGAGTATGTTATAGCGCTGCGGCATATAACACAGGCCTACCACCAAGCTTCTACGAGATGTGTACCAGGGGCTATTGTCTCCGGAGGAAAAATATTGAGTGTGAAAATAATCACTCATATTTAACTCCGAAGTTACGAATTTATAGAACTACCCCGTAACTGCAATATACAAGGCTATATCATAATGGTTAAATGCATCAACCACTTTATATTTACTTAACATGCACTTGCACATTTACAGTATTATATTATTTGATTGATGTGCTGTAACATGCTAAATGAAGGTCACTGAATTGTTCACATTTCTGTTTGTTTGCAGAATTGACTTGCGCGTTTCGGTGATCGTTTACCGTTGCGTGCTCCGGAAGTCTGTTGTGTCCGTGACGTAACCCAGGAACTGCATCACATCGGGAACCAATTGAACACCAGTCCGCGTGCCGGTAACGTTCAGCAGAGGTTGTCTTCTTTCCTGCAGTCCTCAATCAGCCGTCAAGATTTCGTTCTCAAGTTTCAAACAGTCTTTCACTTCAAATGTCAATTACTTGAAAAGAAGGTATGTATTAATCTTCAACGATTCGAAACTCTCACGGACACTGCATGTGGTTTATGTCTTGCAGTGCTATCAGCTATGACTACAAGTACTGTGTGTGCTAGTGACACTCATCATTTCAAAACCTGATGATGGAGGAAATAATAAAGTCCGAAATATTGGAAACTGACTACATCTTCAAGCGGCTAATAGCCTGAGGAGCCTACTTTCTGTTTACCATTTCTTTGTGTTTACTTAACGCTGTGGATTTCATTCAGTCCACACATTTGTATTTATTTGTTGTTTCCATAATTTAAAAACTTTATAAAATCTAAGAAGACCAATAGTGTTAACATAAATTCCTTATGATGACACCAGAGCCTTCAATCAGCTGATAGCGCTGAACAACAAATACCCCTTATCTAAACAGTACACAAGACCTATCCAGAATCTAGGTCTCGAAAGGTGCAGTAGGGATATTGGGATTGAGATTTTCGGGGCTGTGTTTAGGAAGATTACGTTCTTGTGAAGTGCGATGCCGTGTAGTAAGGTGGAACTGTACTGACGTTCAGGATATATCAGATTATTACCTCATCTAACCTAACGATGAAGACAAAATATAAACCAACAAAATGCACAAATTAATTCTGGATTAATTTGTGCATTTTGTTGGTTTATTTTATTTTGTCTTCATTATTGAAAATGCACGGTCCAAAAAACAAAATAACTTAACCCTTAGGCTACCGGATTAAATTTCACTTGCCATTTAATAATATTAACCCTTAGGCTACTAATTTCGTATATATATGGAGCTCCTAGTAAAGCCAGAAATGCTAACGTCGTATATACAGGGTGTCCCAGGAGGAATGTGAAATACTTCGGGAGAGTGTTCCTTATGTTAAACTATGCCGATATAACCCAAAACACCTATATCCAAAGTTGAATGGTTACGGAGTTAATGGCCATCGAAA
>Ga0209629_10003647_pt1 | contig 11117 bp, 11 predicted proteins | sample TergutCu122P5_FD_187286 | JGI IMG/M metagenome (GOLD analysis project Ga0209629, IMG submission 187286) | Cubitermes ugandensis P5 segment gut microbial communities from Kakamega Forest, Kenya - Cu122 P5 (SPAdes) (version 2) | ecosystem: Host-associated > Arthropoda: Insects > Digestive system...
CGGCCTTGACCGCGGATCTGTACGATTTCGATTTCGCGGTCGACGTCGCCATGCTGGCGGCTGTTGACTTGTATATGGAGGCGAGGGAGCGTCTGTACGCCACACGGTTGGCCGAATTCAAAAGCGGGCGGCATACCCTCACCGATGGTGGTTGTCCCGCGAAAGCGTTGGACGCGACGCGGGAAGGAGGCTGAGGGATGCCGGGATGGGTTCCCGGTTCCGTGCAGGAGTGCAGACCGGTCGGCGGCATTTGCCGCAACGGTCTGAGGACATATTATCTTTCTACAAAGTGAGGTAAAAAATGAAGTATGGCGCACCGTTCCTAGCAGTCATTGCCTTGGTGCTGATTGCCTGGCTGGGATCGCGGATACCCGGAATGCAGTATGTGTTCGGGGTGGTATTTCCCTACCTGGCCATGGTGATGTTCCTGTACGGTTTTATCCGTCAGGTGGTGAACTGGGGCAAATCTCCGGTTCCCTTTTCCATCCAGACCACCTGCGGTCAGGCCAAATCCCTCGATTTCATCAAACACAACAAGCTGGAAGCGCCGGACACCAATAGCCAGGTCATCGCCCGCATGTTGATCGAGGTGCTGACCTTCCGCTCGCTGTTCCGCAACACCCAGGCGCGGATCTACAGCGGCCCGAAACTGACGCACGAGTCGTCGAAATGGCTGTGGATGTTCGCGCTGCTTTTTCATTATTCCTTTTTGGTCGTGCTCATCCGGCACATGCGCCTGTTCCTCAACCCCTATCCGGTCTGTCTCGACTGGCTGGAATTCGCCGACGGCATTCTCCAGATCGGCGCCCCCAACTGGTACATCACCGATGTCTGCCTGCTGGCCGGCCTGCTGCTGCTTTTGCTGCGCCGCGTATCTATGACCAAGGTGCGCTATATCTCTTTGGCCAACGATTATTTTCCGCTCTTTTTGCTGCTTGGCATCGCCACCACCGGCATCCTCATGCGTTACTTCCTGCGCACGAATGTCGATGTCGTCGCCATCAAACAGTTGGCGGTCGGCCTTGTCACCTTCAGCCCGACGATCACCACCGATATCGCCTCGATTTTCTACATTCATCTCTTCCTCGTCTGCACTTTGCTGGTGTATTTCCCGTACAGCAAGCTGATGCATATGGCCGGCGTTTTCTTCAGCCCGACCCGCAACATGCGCAACAATACGCGGGCCGTGCGGCACATCAACCCATGGAATCCGGACATCAAGCCGCATTCCTATGCCGGTTACGAGGACGAGTTCCGCGAATTTATGGTCGATGCCGGTATTCCGGTGGAAAAAGAACTTCCCGCCAGTCAGGCATAGGCGAAATTTTTTAACCAGCGATAAGGACAAAGAGCGATGGCATTGCCAAAATTGGATGAATTATCAAGGAGTGTGGCAGAGGATCCGTCCATGGTCACAGGGGCTGTCCCGACCAGTGACTGGATGGATATTCCGGTGGTGTTCAAACCGGGGAACTATGCGTACCCCGCCAAAAAGGACAAGGTCGAGTATCTGAACAGTCAGAGCGGCCTGTCTTTCCCGAACGCCAGAGTCTGGTCACCGGAAGAGGATGACTGGAAGCTGCCGGAGAACTGGAAGGAAATCATTTTCAACGGTCTGAAGGAACGGCTCGGCAAATTCCGTTCGCTGAAGATCTTCATGGATTGCTGCGTGCGCTGCGGCGCCTGCGCCGACAAATGCCATTTTTTCCTCGGCACCGGCGACCCGAAGAACATGCCGGTGTTGCGCGCCGAACTGCTGCGCTCGGTCTACCGCAACGATTTCACCTTGGCCGGTAAAGTTTTCGGCAAAATGGCCGGCGGCCGGGAAATGACGGTCGGCGTGCTGAAAGAGTGGTTCATGTACGCCTATCAGTGCACCGAGTGCCGCCGCTGCTCAGTCTTCTGCCCCTACGGCATCGACACCGCCGAAATCACCATGATGCTGCGTGAACTGCTGCATCTGGTCGGTGTGGGCATCAACTGGATTCTCGAGCCGGTCTCGAACTCGAACCGCACCGGTAACCACATGGGTTTGCAGCCGCACACCTTCAAGGACAACGTCGAGTTCCTCGTCGATGACGTCGAACGGCTGACCGGCATCCGGCCCAACGTCACCTTCAACCGCAAGGGGGCGGAGGTTCTCTTCATCACGCCGTCCGCCGATGTTTTCGCCGAGCCGGGCCTGTATACGGCCATGGGCTATCTGATTCTTTTCGAGGCGCTGGGCCTCGACTATACTTGGTCAACCTATGCGTCGGAAGGCGGCAACTTCGGCCTGTTCACGAGCAACGAGGCGATGAAAAAACTCAACGCCAAGATGTACGCCGAGGCCAAACGCCTGAAGGTGAAGTTCATGATAGGTGGTGAGTGCGGCCACATGTGGCGCGTGCTGCACCAGTATATGGATACCATGAACGGCCCCGCCGATTTCCTCGAGGTGCCGAGATCGCCGATCACCGGCACGGTCTTCAACCACGCCGCCTCGACGAAAATGGTTCACATCACCGAGTTCACCGCCGACCTGATCAAAAACGGCAAGCTAAAACTCGATAAAAGCCGCAACAGCCATATCAAGGCGACCTGGCATGACTCCTGCAACACGGCGCGGGCCATGGGCTTGCTTGACGAGCCGCGGTATGTCCTCGACCATGTGGTGGACTGGGTCGAGATGCCGGAAAACACCATCCGCGAGCAGACCTTCTGCTGCGGTTCGGGCACGGGTCTGAACACCGACGAAATTATGGAATTGCGTATGCGCGCCGGCTTGCCCCGCGCCAACGCCGTCAAGCATGTTCATGACAAGCATGGCGTCAATATGCTGGCCTGCGTCTGCGCCATCGACCGGGCGACGCTGACTTCGCTCATGAACTACTGGAATCCGGATGTCCGGGTTTGCGGCCTGAGTGAACTGGTCGGTAACGCCATCGTGCTTGACGGCGAGACCCGCGAGGAACTGGAAGACGGTTTGCGCACGCTTTAATCAACCCTGAAACAGAGGAGTCAACTTCATGTATAATAAAGGCTTAATCGTGCCGGGGTTGCTGGTGTTCGTGTTCCTCGTCACCTTCCCCTTTTGGTACAACAGATTGTCGGCTGGGCCGGTTCCCAAGCCCGAACTGCCGCCTGGTGGAGAAAAGAGCTGCGTCGCGCCGGCGGCAACCATGCGCGCCACGCATATGGCCATGCTCAACGAGTGGCGTGATGACGTACTGCGCAATGGCAATCGCGTGGCGGTGGTGGCCGATGGCAAAGAGTATCGCAAGGGTCTGCAAATGGCCTGCATGTCCTGCCATACGAATAAAGAGAAATTCTGCGATACCTGCCATAACTATACCGCTGTGCAACCGTATTGCTGGAGTTGCCATCTGACTCCGGCGAATATCGTCGCCAAGAAGGAGAAGCCATAATGGATAACAACAGACGTTCATTCTTGAAAATAGCCGGGATTACGGCTTTGGCCGGAATCGGCGCTCCGGTGGCGGCCCATTTCTCTTCGGCGCCGGCGAAAGCCAGCTCCGAAGGCCATGCCGTTTCCCAGGAGGGCCATGGAGCCGCCGGTGAAACTGGCGGGCCCGCTGGCGTGCGTTTGGGCATGGTCATCGACATGCGGAAATTCTATGGCCGTCCCGACATGCTCGACAAGGCGATTGCCGCCTGCAACAAGGCGCACAATATTCCCCATATCGGCAACCGCAAAAGCGAGATCAAATGGATCTGGAAAATGCCTTACGCCAATGTCTTCCCAGACCAGTCGCAGGTGCATCCATCTCAGACCATCGCCGAGAACGATTTCCTCGTCCTCTGCAACCACTGTAAAGCACCGGCCTGTGTCCGCGTCTGCCCGACCAAAGCCACCTTCGTTCTGCCGGAAAATGGCATTGTCGCCATGGATTACCATCGCTGCATCGGCTGCCGTTTCTGCATGATGGCCTGCCCCTACGGCGCGCGCAGTTTCAACTGGGAAGATCCTCGCCCCTACATCAGCGAATACAACCCGAACTTCCCCACCCGGATGCGCGGCGTCGTCGAGAAATGTACGTTCTGCGAGGAGCGATTGGCCCTGGGGCAACAGCCGGCCTGCGTCGAGGCGGTACAGGACAGCGGCGCCATCGTTTTTGGCGACCTGAATGATCCTGGGTCGCAGATATGTCAGGTGCTGGCCAGCGAGAACACGATCCAGCGTTCTCCGGCCTATGGGACGCAGCCTTCAGTTTTCTACATCGTGTGAGGGTGTCATGATTGAAAAAGCATTAAAAGGAAACGCCCTTTATTGGGGTTGGCTGGCCTTGCTGCTGGTCTTGATGGCCTTGGGCGCCGCCTGTTATATCCGGCAGTTCAACTTCGGTATGGGACTGACCGGCATGGGGCGTGATTTGTCCTGGGGGCTGTATATTTCGCAATTCACCTTCCTGGTCGGCGTCGCGGCCGGGGGCTTGATGCTGGTTTTGCCCTTTTATATCCATGACTACAAGGTCTTTGGCCGGTTGACGATTCTCGGCGAGTTTCTCGCTATTTCGGCCATCGCCATGTGCCTCATGTTTGTTATGGCTGATATCGGCCAGCCGATTCGCGCCCTGAACATGATTCTGCACCCGACGCCCAACTCGATGCTGTTCTGGGATATGGTGGTGCTGGTCGGTTATCTGACGTTAAATATCATCTGCGGCTGGGTCATCCTCACCGCCGAGAAGAAAGAGATCAAGCCGCCGAAATGGGTGTATTTCTTCGTCTATGTGTCGATCCCCTTTGCCGTCTCGATCCATACCGTCACCGCCATGCTGTACTGCGGTCTGCCCTCCCGCCATTTCTGGCTGTCGGCGATTACGGCGCCGCGCTTTTTGGCCTCGGCCTTTGCCGCCGGCCCGGCCCTGATCCTGATCTTCTGCGTCATCATGAAGAAGTTCGCCCATTTTGACGCCGGCAAAGAGGCGGTGAACAAGCTGATCACCATCATCATGTACGCGGCGATCATCAACGCCTTCTTCCTCGCCATGGAGTTCTTCGTTGGCTATTACTCCAACGTGCCAGGGCATATGCATTCGCTGGACTATCTGTTCTTCGGCCTGACCCATGACGGCCATGCTTATAACAACTTGGTACCGTTTATGTGGGCGTCGGTGTTCATGTTTTTCGCCGGTTTGGCGGTGTTTGCCTATATGAAGCTGGCCAAAAACCAGACCGATACCCTGGTTGTGCTTGGCTGCGCCCTGACCTTCCTGTCGTTGTTCCTCGACAAGGGTCTGGGTTTTGTCCTCGGCGGTCTGGTGGTCAGCCCGTTGAACGAGGTTACCGAGTATTACCCGACGCTGAACGAGATTCTCGTCAGCACCGGCATCTGGGCCACCGGATTTTTCCTGGTGACGATGCTGTACAAGATCGCCGTCACCGTCGAGCACGAGGTGGAAGCCTAATCACTGCCGCTTTTATTCCACCGTATTTTTAGGGGCTTCCGGAGTTTCCGGAAGCCCATTTTTTTTGTTATTATAATCAGCTGGGATTGGCCGCTGGCATCGTGACTTGTCCCATATATAGGTGCTTGCATCGGCTTGAACAACACGATATAGTGGTTGCGCTGGATGGAAAGATGGCCGTCGAAAGTGAATGAATTAAAAATTTTCAACAGGAGATCTGGTATGAAAAGCGTTCACACATCCGAAGAAATTGCCGCCATCGCGGCGAAGGTGATGCATGATCCGAAGGCGAGCAAAGAGGAAAAATCGCTTGCGGCCAGCGCCTTGGCCCAGTCGAGGACGGAGAAGGTGACCTCCCCTGAAATTGCCCATATCGCCGCCCAGGTGTTGGGCAACAGCCACGCCAGCGCCGAGATGAAAAAACTGGCGGGTAGTGTTTTGGCTCAGAAAGCCGAAAAGTGATGGTGATACGAAATACGATTGGAACACAGAGATGACGCCGCAATCCCCCCTCACCAGCACCGCCGAAACGGTGCTGGCCCGTCGCTACTATCTGAAAGATTATGAGGGCCGCCCCCTGGAAGACTGGGGCGGCCTGTGCCGCCGCGTCGCTGACGCCATTGCCCAGGTCGATCATGGCCAGCCGGAGTATGAGCGGCTTCGCGAAGATTTTTTCAACATGATCTATCAGCTTGATTTTCTGCCGAATTCTCCGTGTCTGATGAACGCCGGCACTGATCTCGGGCAGTTGTCGGCCTGCTTCGTGCTGCCGGTGCCCGACTCGATGGATGGCATTTTCACGGCCATCCGCAACGGCGCTCTGGTGCACAAGACCGGCGGCGGCACCGGCTACGCCTTTTCGCGCTTACGGGCGAAAAACGCCGCCGTCCGCTCGACCCAGGGCGTGGCTTCCGGGCCGCTGTCGTTTGCCGCCGTCTTCGATGCCGCCACCGAGACCATCAAGCAGGGCGGCAAGCGGCGCGGCGCCAACATGGGGGTTCTGCGTGTCGATCATCCCGACATCCTTGATTTCATTCACGCCAAAGAAGACCAGACGCGCTTCAACAACTTCAATTTCAGCGTGGCCATCACCGACGCCTTCATGCGGGCGGTGGAGGGGGACGACGACTACGACCTGATCGAACCGTCCAATGGCCAGGTGGTACGCCGGTTGCCGGCCCGCCTCGTCTTCGAGAACATCATCAACCTGGCCTGGCACAATGGCGAGCCCGGCGTCCTCTTCATCGACGCCGCCAACCGCGCCAACGCCACGCCGCAGCTCGGCCAATTCGAGGCCACCAATCCCTGCGGCGAGCAGTGGCTTCTGCCCTACGAATCCTGCAACCTGGGGTCGATCAACCTGTCGCGTTTCGTCAAGGATGGCGCCATCGACTGGCCGCGCCTGAAAGAGGTTACCACCACGGCGGTGACCTTTCTCGATAACGTCATCGACTGCAACCGTTTCCCGATCCCGGAAATCGGTGAGATGACCCTGAAGACCAGAAAAATCGGCCTCGGCATTATGGGCCTCCATGACATGCTGATTCAGCTTTCCCTGCCCTACGCCAGTGACGAGGGCCGCACCGCCAGCGCCGAGGTGATGCGCTTCATCCGCGAGGTTGCCGAGGAGCGGTCGCGGGCGATAGCCGAGAAAAAGGGCGCCTTTCCCGCTTACGACGCCCGGCACAATACCTATCCGCCCCGGCGCAACGCGGCGCTGACCTCGATTCAGCCGACCGGCACCGTGTCGATGATCGCCGATTGCGCCAGTGGCTGCGAACCCTACTTTTCCGTGGTCATGGAAAAGCATGTCATGGATGGCGACAAGCTGCTGCTCATCAATAAGCACTTCGAGGCCATCGCCCGGCGTGAGGGCTTTTATTCCGAGGAGTTGATGCGCAAGGTGGCGGCCAGCGGCAGCGTCTCCGGCCATGAGGAGATTCCCGCCGGCTGGCGCGAGGTGTTCCGCGCCGCCCAGGACATCAGCCCGCAGGACCACATCCAGATGCAGGGGGTTTTACAGCAGAACGGTGTCGATGCCTCGATCTCAAAAACCATCAATCTGCCCGGTTCGGCCACGAAAGACGATGTGCACCGCGCCTATATGCTCGGCTGGAAACTGGGCTGCAAGGGTCTCACCGTCTACCGCGACGGCTCCCGTGACGCGCAGGTTTTGAACTTGGCCAGCTCGTCGTCCGCCGAAAAAGAGGAAGAAACCGCCACCGTTTCCAGCGCCGGCGCCCACAAAATTGTTCTGCCCGACATCCTTAACGCCAAACGCTACCGGCTGAAAGACCCGGAGAAAAAGTCGATCTATATCATCGTCTGCTTCGACGAGAACGAACGGCCGATGGAGGTTTTTGCCAAATTCCCCTTTGACAACCGTATCGACCTGAAGGACAAATCGGCCACGTGGACGACCATCTGCCGCCTGATCTCGCTCGCCCTGCGCTGCGGCGTGCCGATGGAGGAAATCATCAAACAGCTCGACCGCTCGAGCGGTCATATGCTCGATTTGCCGGCGCAACTGAGTAAACTTTTGAAATCGTTTCTTGCCGGTACCAAGAACGGCTTTGCCAGCGTCTGTCCGGAATGCGGCGGCCGCCTGACGTTCGAGTCCGGCTGCGAAACCTGCTATGACTGCGGTTTCAGCAAATGCTCGTAAACGGCCCGGGAATCATGGAGAAAGAGCGGCGGGCCGCAGGCGGTATTTGCCAAATTGTTGATGGGAAAAAATACCGCCCTTTGTTATCCTTTACAGGAAGATCGTAAAAAATCTGATTCTTGAGAGGATATGGGCTTATGAGCAAAATCGGCAGAAATGACCGCTGCCCCTGCGGCAGCGGCCGCAAGTACAAGCATTGCTGCGCCGGGCGCGACGAGGCGGCGCGGCGGGCCAAACTTGAAGAGGCTAAAAGCAAGCAGGTAACGCTCTCCGGCGAAGTGGCGAAAATCCAGGCGCGGGCGCAGGAGAAAATCGCCACGACGCGGGAAGTGGGCGTTTTCATTCTCTTTGCCACCGACGCGGGCGACGCTTGGCTGCTCGAGATGACCGATTGCGACGCCATCCAAATTGCCGCCACCGGTCAGCCGCTCGACCCGCAGATCGAGGAAAACCCGCAGACCATCGCCGTCAACTGGACGCATACCTTCGCCGTGCAAGACAAGGCGCTGATCCTTACCGCCTACGCCGATCAGACGGTGCTGAACATCCCCGGCGCCCCCAGCCAGACCATTGCCGCCGCCTTGCGCCGCCTGCGCCGCCGCTTCAGCGACGAACAGTTGCGGCAGGTGCATGTGAGCGAGGCCGAGGAAACACCGCCCGCCGACTCCTGACCTATCACCATGGTCAAAGCACTGCGCTTTCTGCCGATGTTTTTGGTGATGGCGGCGATTTTCTTTCTTTCCGCGCAGCCGGGCGGCACTCTGCCCATGCCGTCCTTTCCCGGTGCCGACAAGCTGGCCCATAGCATCGCCTATGCCACCCTGGCAGCGACGGTAATCTACGCCTTTTCCCCCAAGCGGCGGCCCGTCGTCTGCGCCCTCATTGCCATTCTCATCAGCGCCGCCTACGGCGCCAGCGACGAATGGCACCAGGGCTTCACCCCTGGCCGTGACGTCAGCTTTTACGATTTCCTTGCCGATTGCTTCGGCGCGGCACTCTTGGCCGGTGGCTGGCTGCTGTGGCTGCGGGCGCGGCGGGGCGGCAGCGGGCAAAAAATTCAGGCTGAACTGGGGCGCAAAAAGAGCGCCAATCTCCTCCTACCCAACAAACAACCATGAAACTTCCCCACTTTCTCGCTACCACCTCTTTTCTTCTTCTCTTCGCTCCCGCCGCCGGGGCCTTCGATACCTCACAGGATACCTGGGAACTTTTGGCCGGCTATGGTGAAAGCTACCCCGGTTGGGGGCTGACCACACAGCGGGTGCAAACGATTGACATCGTGCCGCGCTACGACCATCTGACCATCGACCATATCGGCTCGGGCTGGTGGCGCGGCCAGCACTGGACGCTGGTCGAGTTGCCGGTCAGCGCCGTCATTTCGCCCGACGATTCGGCCATGGTCGGGTTGAATTTTCTTGCCGCCTATCGCTTTACCGCCAGTGACACCTGGCAACCCTACATCTTTGGCGGCGGCGGCCCGGTCTACAGTTTTGCCGACATCGAAGGCATGGGCGCGGAACTGAACGGCAATTACCAGTTCGCCATCGGTTTGGAACGCCATCTCGATACGGGCCGGACGTTTTTAGCGGAAGTGCGCTACCACCACGTCTCAAACGCCGGTACCCGCGACCCGAACGTGCCGCTGAACGGCCTGAAGTTCATGGTCGGCTTGCGCTTTTAACCCTCGAGAATTGTCCGGCTGCGTTTGACGGCGCAGAGGTCGCCGCACATGGTGCAGACCTCGCTGTCATGCGGTTGCGACGACTCGCGGTAGGCCGTCGCCTTTTCCGGGTCGATGGCCAACTCCAGCATCCGCCGCCAGTCGAGGTTTTTCCGCGCCGCGCTCATGGCGTTATCCCAATCCATGGCGCCGGCGATGCCTTTGGCGATGTCGGCGGCGTGGGCGGCGATGCGGGCGGCGATGATGCCCTCCTTCATGTCGGCTTCGTCGGGCAGGCGCAGATGCTCGGCCGGCGTGACATAGCAGAGAAAATCCGCGCCGCTGGCGGCGGCGAGCGCCCCGCCGATGGCCGAAGTGATGTGGTCGTAGCCCGGCGCCACATCGGTAACAATCGGCCCCAGCACATAAAACGGCGCGCCGTGGCAGAGTTTTTTCTCAAGCTGCATGTTGGCGACGACTTCATTCAGCGGCACATGGCCCGGCCCCTCGATCATCACCTGCACGTCGCGCCTCCAGGCGGCCTTCGTCAATTCGCCCAAGACGATCAGTTCCTGAATCTGCGCCGCGTCGGTGGCGTCGCGCAGGCTTCCCGGGCGCAGGCCGTCGCCGAGACTCAAGGTGACATCGTATTCGCGGCAGAGGTCGAGCAGCCGGTCAAAATGTTCATAAAAGGGATTTTCCGCCTGGTTTTGCTCCATCCAGTCAAGAAGGAGCGAGCCGCCGCGGCTAACAACATGGGTGAGGCGCGGATTCTTGCGCAGGCGCGTCACCGCTTCGCGTGTCAAACCGGCGTGGATGGTCATGAAATCGACGCCGTCCTCGGCGTGCATACGCACCACCTGGAAAAAATCATCGACGGTAATCTTGCCGACCTCCTTGCCGTAGCGGGCGACGGCGTCATAGACGGGCACGGTGCCGATCATCACCGGGCTGATGGCGACGGTCTCGCGGCGGAAGGCGCGGGTGTCGCCGAAAGTGCTCAGATCCATGATGGCGTCGGCCTTCAGGGCCACGGCGCGGCGGACTTTTTCCAGCTCCTTTTCCACGTGGCAGCAGTCTTCCGAGACGCCCAGATTGACGTTGATCTTCGTGCAGAGACCGGCGCCGATGCCTTTGGCCACGAGATTTTTATGCTCGCGGTTGGCCGGGATGACGATGCGGCCCTCGGCGACGGCGGTGACGAGCGCCTCTTCGCCGATTCTCTCATCGCGCAATACCTGACGCATCTGCTCTGTGACAATGCCGCTTCTGGCGGCGGCCATTTGTGTATAAAACGGGGTGGACATGAAATTCTCCGTGCAAAGCGGTTACGGGAAAAAGGGGCGGCGGTGCACCTGAAAACGCTCGTTCGTTTGCGGCC
>Ga0209629_10003648_pt1 | contig 11115 bp, 10 predicted proteins | sample TergutCu122P5_FD_187286 | JGI IMG/M metagenome (GOLD analysis project Ga0209629, IMG submission 187286) | Cubitermes ugandensis P5 segment gut microbial communities from Kakamega Forest, Kenya - Cu122 P5 (SPAdes) (version 2) | ecosystem: Host-associated > Arthropoda: Insects > Digestive system...
AATTCGGACGTGTTCGGCGCGGGCAAGATTTGGGCGCATACCCTGAAATACAACCCGCGCGCCGCCGAGGCGTTGCAGAATTTTTACGGCCGCAACGATACGTTGTCGCTGGGCGTCTGCAACGGGTGTCAGGTGATGATGGAACTGGGCCTGATCGGAGAGCGGGCGCCGATGCAGCATAACGAATCCGGAAAATTTGAATCGGCGTTCGTGTCCGCGTATGTTCCGAAAAGTGAATCCGTGATGTTATCCGGTTTGTCCGGAATGACGCTGCCCATCTGGGTCGCGCACGGCGAAGGGCGTTTTGCCAATCTGCAAGAGGGAAGTTATAAAAAAGTGTTGCAGTATGCGTATGAAAATTATCCGGGAAATCCGAACGGTTCGCCGGATCGGATCGCGGGGATCGCATCGGTCGACGGGCGGCATGTGGCCATGATGCCGCATCCGGAACGCGCCGTGTTGCCGTACCAATGGGCATACAATCCGCGGGAAAAGTTTGCGTCATGCGATTTGGAGATCGGGGGAAAACGAACGTGCAAAGTCATGCCATGGGTGCAAATGTTCGCCGCCGCGCATAATCAGTTGGCGTATTAACAAAAAACGGGCAATCGCCCGTTTTTTGTTAGTGATTTTACTTTGGGGATAAACTGGTCTAGCCCCTGCAATGGTAAAATAACTCCGGGTATGATTTTTTATATGAATCTATATCAAATTCTTGGGGCACTCTATAATGGTCGGTTATAATAGGAAAACCATATGCGTCAAAACTTATAGTTTTTTCATAAAGTTTTTTATAATATCCATTCTTTTCAATTATAAGCGGCAACAAAGATTCAGCCTTTTCCAAAGCTTCCGTTACATCGGGTTGGTTTGCTGATTTTCTTAATTTGAAACTAATGAACAAAATAGCAAAGGACAGCATGTTTTTACTAAATCCAATGGATTTTGCAGAAAAGAAATATTCCCACTTCCAATAAAATTTCGCCACATCTTCGAAAAGTTTTAATTGTGATTTTTGAAGCGCATAAAATTCTTCTTCGCGCAAATCATTGGCAAACAAAGGCTCTATAATTTTAAACAGCGCCATTATGCCTTCGTTTTGATTCCATCTGGGATAAGGATTTATCAATGGCAAATTTTTAATTTTCTCACAAACCGAAACCATGTGTGCGGGCGGGGTATAATGTCCGACCGGCGCCGGCAGTATTTTTTGCCTTCTTTCTTCTGGTATCAATTCTGCCATTTGTCGGAGTTGAAGGGCGTGCGATCTTTGGCGAAGGACAGCTCTTTGTTCGCCCAGAATTCGCCATCTCTTTACTTTGTCGGATATGTCAGGAAATATATCCTCCTCCGGTAAATTGAGATAGCGCACAAGGGGATTCCAGTCATTCAATGCAAAGTTAAGACGAAGGTATGCTTCTTTTTCCTCTGTTATTAAATTTGTTTTCTTGATAAGGCCGTTATGCTCTGATATTACAAATTCCTCTGCGGCAGCATGCGCGCTCTTACAACTTGCCCGGATGCTATTTCTCCATTGCCCGAACGGCATTCCCATTGCGGCGCCATGGCCGCTCTCATCCTCAACAACATTCTGTAGCGCGATATATTTGCTTTTTTTCTGATTTGTAAAAATAGAAAAGATGATCCCGCCCACACCGTATTCACCCTTGTAAATCATTTGTCCCGATGCCCATGGGCCGGGAAAATTATTCAGGCTATCACCCGTACGGATTTTGCCGGCAATACCCCCCCCCGCGGCCATATCCCTTGTATCGGCTTTTTTTACTCCGGTCATTTAAGAATCCTTTTATTGCTTTTCTCTTTATATTAGATTCAAAATAATCTTTTGTCAAATAAAAGTTATGCATTCTAATATACAGGCGCAACAATGGGGATTACTTCTTTTTCAACTGATCCAAAAAATCCCGCAGCCGGCGGACGGAACTGTTCGCGCAACCGCGGCTGGTCCATGCCAATAATTCTTTGCCGGTTTGCTGATCCGCGATGGATACCGTGAACCGCCACCACCAGAATCCGTTGAACGGGCACCAATAAGGCATGAATATTTCTTTGCGTTCCTGAACCCGGACAATGTATTTGGCATCTTTTGGAATGGCGGTCATGTCGTTGGTGACGCTATCGTATGTTTCGTTGTCGGCGGCGTATTCGCGCGACGACCGCGCCGTTCCGACGGCGACGTCGAACCCGCGCCCGGCCAGTTCGTCCTTGACCGCGCGGCGCATGGTAAAGCCGCCGCGATCGGCGAATACCTTGGCCCCCGGATCCATCGTTCCGGGACGGATGGTCGCATAGTTGCACGCGGCCAAAAGCAACGGCAAGATCATCAGATATAATTTCATTGGAAACTCTCTCTTTTTCCGGTTTTACAAAATCTTTTCGATAACCTTAACAATTTCCGCTTTGCTTAATCCCATGGCTTTTAGCAAATCGATCGCCTCGATTAGATCCAGGCGTCTTTCGCGGATTTCAACCCGGCCTATGAAGCCATGAGGCTGATTGAATAATTTCGCCAATTCGCGTTGGGTTAAATCTTTGCTCTTGCGCAGAACTACCAACTCGGCAATAAATGCTTTATAACGCGGATCAAAAATAGTTTTCGCTTTCGCTTTCATTTGCCTCTATTTTGATAGCAAAAACGATTGCTTTCAAATTGTTAGCAAAATGCGAACAGATCGAAAAAACAGAAAATGGATTCTTTTTACAAAAATTACGCAGTAATTTTTGTCATTGCGGCGCAGGCGGAAACAGGGTCTTGGTTCGTTCATGGTTACGAAGAAAAGAACAAAACAATATGGCAACGCTTCGCGTTGCGGTTTAATGCCCTATTCCGGCCTACGCCGGAACGACAAAATTTTGCAAAGCAAAATTTTGTTTAAACTTGATTTTCGCCAACACGATGATATAATCCGGCGTACGCACCCATGGCTTAACTGGATAGAGCATCGCCCTCCGAAGGCGGGGATTGCAGGTTCGAATCCTGCTGGGTGCGCCACCGATTTTGTCCGAACGAAGTGAGGAATACAAAATCGAGTGCCCGCCGTAGCCTTTGGCGAAGGCCGGGCCGGCCAAGTTCGGAAAGCGTCCGCTAGGCCGCGCCAATTTTATCATCTGGCATTCTTTTTTGTAACGGTATCAAACAATTCTTTTATATCGGGAACCGCGGCCGGCAGTTTTTTGACGGCATCGCATATAATCTTTTCCCGACTGTGCGCCAGCCCGGAACTTTTGCTTTGCGCACGTATTCCCCGATAGATATCATCGGCCAGTATGGTGATAATATGATTATGAAACATATCCGGAATCGCCATGCTGACGGCGGCCTTATTTTTAAGATCCAAAAAACGCCCCCAACCGTATTTGATTTCATTGCGTTCGGTTGTCTTGCCTTTGAAGTACAGGCCGTTCATAAATATTTGCTGCATGGCCGTCGTCACGGCTTCGTTCACATAACTTTCTGAATAAATTTCATTGCCGATTATTTCGTTCATCGCGCTTAATTCCGGCAACAAATTGCTGTGGAATCGCATCAGCGCGGCCCAATAAGAATGAATTGTTTCGTGGATGGTGGTGTACATGGAGTTTATCGGCTGGTATATTTTCGGATCGGGCGAATACCCCAGGCTGATATTGTCGGATTGCTTTTTATCGTCGTACAGATAGATTCCGCAGGCCCAACCGCCGTATGATGGGACCACGGCGATGTTCATCACGCTTTTGGATTTGTCGCAATCAAAGAAATCCGACACCAGGCCAAAGAATTTGTCGTATTCTTTGAATCCCGATTCTATAACCGACATCAATTCGCTTGTTTTGCCGACGTTCGGATTCCAGGTATCCCGGATATAAAGCTTTTTCATATGATTGAACGGCTTTTCTATCTTTTTCAATTCAACCGGGGCAAAAAAATCCGCCAGTTCCAGTTTCCGTGAAACGCTGGCCCGGTACATGTCAATGAAACGCACCGGATCTTTTAACGGCGAAATGTCGTGCAATGCCCATGCGTCTGAGTCTTTCAGATATCCGATGCGCTTATCCCCCAAAAAGCGGGCCAGCCATGTCTGCGGAAATTGCCTTATTTCGTTAATCGGCCGGCGGATCAGCGGGTACAATCCGATATCTTTCAAATGATACAGAATCGCCAACACGCCGTGTTCGGGCGAGTTATAAAAATTCACATAAGGGGCATGTTTCGGATCGGTCATGCGGATATTATATAACCATTATAATTTTTGTCAATATATTATTTTTTACTCAACTGACAGGAATGTACCTTATTGGACACCCGGTTAACTGCTCCCCCCTTGGGGGGAGCCGCAGAGCCAAGCGTAGCGCAGGCGATGCGGTGGGGGGACAGTTATGTATTTGTCCCCCCACCGGCCCGCAAACTCGCGAGCCGACTCCCCCCAAGGGGGGAGTAGTTAAAAAGATACTTTCCTGGCAGTTGAGCATTATCTTTATTTTTGACAAAATACCTTGACAAATTGCAACGGGGGGGGGTATGATGACCCCAACCCCATAACGATTCGTCCGACGGGCGATCGCCAAGCAATAGGAATGTCAAATGAACGGTCCAATGAATTTCGTCGATATCCCCAGTTTGAATTTACAAAACGTGGAAATGGAAGAACGGTTGCTGATTTACGATACGTGGAATAATCCGACCGGGATATCCACGCGTTCCATCGCGCATGCCCAGCAGCAGATTCATGCCAGCATTCACGGATTCGGCTATACCGATCTGATTAACAAGAAACGGTATGTCGTGGTGACAAAGCGTTCAAAATCCAAACTGATCAATCCCGAAAAATACGATTATATGTTTGCCGGCCATATGGCGATTATGGAGGATCAGTTAGACCTGCCCTTGGCCGTGTTGTCGGGATCCGAATTCATCAAACAGAGCTATATCACCGAAGGCAACCAGGAACTGAAAATCAATATGAATAACAAGGCGCCGCTATATTGCGGGGCATCCAACTTCATCCAGATTATCGGCGATTACAAAAACCATGAAAAAACGCATGTATTCGTATACCAACTGACCCCGAACCAGGTCTTGCAAATCTTCGATTCCGTGCGCAGCGGCAAGACGGATGGCGAAGTGGAATCTGTGGAATTAGTGGAAATCGATGAATACTTTGATACAGTAACGAAAGAAAATGAAAAATGGTTGCAGACCAAGGATTCGATTTTTGTTCCGCGGTGGGAAGCCATCCAAAGCGCCAAAAACAAACTGATCGAAATCGGTATTGTAAAATCGCGTTAAGCGACCGTCTATCTCTGTAACATCGCCATCCGCCTTCGCTGTGCTACGGCGCGATTATTTTTGTTGTAAACTTGCCAACATAAAGTCGTCCAGGTCGCCGTCCAGGACGGCGGCGGAATCGGTCTTTTCAACGCCGGTACGGACATCCTTGACCAGTTGATACGGATACAAAACATAGTTTCGAATCTGACTGCCCCACTCTATTTTCTTTTGCGCGGCCTTGGCCGCGTCCGCCTGGGCCGCCCTCTTTTCCATTTCCAATTCGTATAGTTTCGACCGCAACATTTTCATTGCCAACTCTTTATTCTGAATCTGCGACCGCTCGTTCTGGCACGTCACCACCGTATTCGTCGGCAAGTGCGTAATCCGAACCGCGCTGTCCGTTTTATTCACATGTTGGCCGCCCGCGCCCTGGGCCCGATAAGTATCGATCCGCAGGTCTTTGTCATTGATTTCGACAGTGAAACTGTCGTCGATATCGGGCCAGACGTCGACGCTGGCGAATGATGTCTGACGCTTTCCATTCGCATTGAACGGCGAAATGCGCACCAAACGATGCACCCCGATCTCGTTTTTCAACCACCCGTACGCGCGAACGCCCGTGATCCGATACGTGATGCTTTTGATGCCGGCCGTGTCGCCCGGGTGTTCGTCGATAACCTCTATCGCGAAGCCATGCCGTTCGGCCCATCGTTCGTACATGCGGGATAGCATTTGCGCCCAATCTTGGGCCTCGGTTCCGCCGGCGCCCGACTGGATAAACAAAAACGCGGCCGCGCCGTCGGCCGGTTCCGAAAACAAAGTAATGAATTTCGCCGCATGCGCAGCCGCGGAAAGCTTTCCCAATGCGGCAATCACTTCCGGGTCATCTGGCGCCAGTTCGACCAATTCCGCCATATTTTGAGTGTCGGCATCCAACGCGTTGAAATCGTTCAATGTTTTTTCCAACGACGCCTTTTTTTGTAGCAAAACGCGCGCGGCGTCGGGGTCGTTCCATAATTCGGGATTATTCGATTGTTCGGTCAATGCCGCCAACTCCGCGGCCAGTTTGGGCGGGTCAAAGATACCCCCTGACGGCGTTGACGTCGTCGCGGATTTGGGATAAAAGTTCTGAATTGCCATACATGTTCGGCATTATAACATGAAAAATCATGGGGGCAAATAATTATTTGCCCCTTGCGGGTATAGGTGATTTATGATAAAATGTAAAGATAAAGAGAGAGGATTTTATGAAAAAGATTTTTTCATTCGCTATTCTGTGCGCGTCGATGGTTGTGGTCGCGATGTCCGCCTATGCCGTGTCGCTGACCGCGCCGGTCGGGATTCCGGTGCCGACAACGCCGACGGTGACGGCTGGCGCGGGCGGCGGGCAATATGTGCGCGGCAACGCCGCGATGGCCGCCGCGTTCAAACAGAATCAGATGAACACTTATTTTATGGTGACCACGCCGGACGTCGCGACCGCGTGTCAGACGCGGATTTACGCGTGTCTGTCCGATTATTGCGGCGATGTGACGGTTGTGCCGGGTCAACGCGACAGCCGCTGCGTTTCGGCCAGCGAAAGCGAACTGTACAACTACGTCCTGCTCTGTTTGCAAAAGGACACGACCGCATTGATGCCCAGCTTTAATGTCCAGCCGGGGGCGATGAATACCGCCGCCCGCCTGTGCCCGTCGTATGTGCAACAGGGGTTGATGTCATACCTATCCATGGCGAATATGGCGGATCAGCTGACGAAACAGCGTTCGGATATTTGCGTCCAGCGTCGCCGCGAGTTAGAAGCCGCGATGTCCTGCCACGAGGTTGCATTGGCCAACGGCACGGAAACCAGCAATAAACTGACCAACGATCTGACCAATACCTGTGGCGAGGGGATGCCGGGCGGATCGGCCGCGATGGTTCAGGCATTCGCCGGCGCGGGCAACGTCGGTGCGAACATTTGGGGATGGGCGGAAAAGATCGTGTCGCTGGATCTGAATAACAAGGGCGCGGATTGGCAAAGCGCGGTCGATGCGATATTGGCCGGATACGTCAACCGCATGAATCTGGCGTGCGGCGACAACCTGACGCTGCAAACGGCGGTGCATCCAAAGGATACCGGCCCGACGAATTTGCAAATTGCGGCCGTCATGGCCGTGGGTCAGGCTTTCCCGGTTGCGGACGAAACGCCGGACGCAGCCTCGGCGTTAAAGGCGGCGGCGAACAAGCCAAAGTTGTGGCGGGAAATCTATTCGCTGACCGATATCCGCGATTTCGCGACCGCGAAACAGGTGGTTCAGGCCGGATTGTCCAATCCCGCTACGACCCAGAACGCGTTTCTGACCACATCGACGATGGGCGATATGCAAGCCGCGTTTGTCGCGGGGGCAAAGGTGTTCGTCCTGCGCGATTCCGCGCGGTGCTATGTCGTGCCGGTGCAAACATTAACCCCGACGGAACAATCCGTCCTGGCCCAGCAATTCGCCAGCTGCAAATATAATTAAAAGAAAGGAATTTCAAACGGGGCGGGTAACCGCCCCTTTTTCTATTTGCAAAAGCCCATTTCATATTGTAAATTTTCCAAAAAGGAACGATAATGAAAAAATATTCGAACGCGACCGATAATTCAAAACAAATCATGCCGGGCGACCTGTTCATTTCGATGCCGGCGGATAATGCCCAAACGTATCTGAACGATGCGATCGCGCATGGGGCCGCGGCGATTATCATGCCCGCGGATTCGCCGCTGGATTTATCCGACGCGGTCGCAAAAAATTTGGACATTATCAAGTCGAATGATATCAAATCGGACGCCGCCAAAATCGCGGCCGAATATTATCCCGACATTCCGAAACACATCTGCGCGGTGACGGGGACAAAGGGCAAAACGTCGACCGTCGCCTTTGTGACCCAGATTTTGCGCATGATGGGCAAATCGTCCGCGTCGATCGGAACACTTGGCGTGATCAGCGACAAATGGACGGAATCCGGCGACAACACGACGCCGTATGCGATCAAATTGCGCCAATGGATGACGCGTCTTGCCGCCGACGGGGTGGGATATCTGGCGACAGAGGCATCCAGCCACGGGTTGGATCAGCGGCGTTTGGAATTCATCCCTTTCGATTCCGTCGGGTTTTCCAACCTGTCGCGCGATCATTTGGATTACCACAAAACGATGGAAAATTATTTCGCGGCGAAATCGCGGCTGTTTACGGAGTTCGAATATGGCACGGCCGTCATCAACATGGACGACGAATACGGCGCAAAGATTTTAAGTTATGTCGAAACGAAATCGCCGCAGCCGCAAATCATAACTTTCGGGCGGAACGGGAATGCGATTCAAATCAAAAGCATCACGGCCGACGCGCATGGTCAGAGAATAGAATTAAAATATTTCGGCCTGGATACCGCCGTCACGTCGCCATTGGTGGGCGAGTTTCAGGTTTACAATATTCTGATGGCGATCGGGCTGGTCATCGGGATGGGATTCGCGCCCGACGAATTGCCGATCGAAAAAATATTCGCGGAACTGTACGCCCCGGCGGGCCGTGCGGAATATATCGGAAAAACACGCGGCGGCGGCGCGGTTTATGTCGATTACGCGCATACGCCCGCATCGTTGGAACAAATCATCGCGGCGATGCGGCCGCATGCGATGGGACGAACGATCGTTTTGTTCGGATGCGGCGGAAACCGCGACGCGGGCAAACGCCCGATGATGGGCGATGTCGCGGCACGCGGCGCCGATGTGGTTTATGTGACTGACGATAATCCGCGATTCGAAAATGCCGCGGACATTCGCGCCCAAATCATGGCCGCCTGTCCGAACGGCATAGAGATCGGCGATCGCGCGACGGCAATCGCAACCGCAATCAAAGATTTGAAAAACGGCGACCTGTTGATCATCGCGGGCAAAGGCCACGAAGATTATCAGATTATAAACGGCAAAAAAACGCACTTTTCCGATCGCGAGGAAGTATTGAAGGCAATCGCGAATTCGTGAAATAAAAACGCCGCGTCCGCGGCGTTTTTATTTCCCCTTGCGGGCCAAAACTTGCCGCCGGATTTTTTCTAACTCCGGGTTCCAACACTTTACGCCGTCGAACTGATTGTCGGTTTCGCATGAATCGGCATGACCCCGATTTTTAGACAATCCGAAAAAATCCGGACACTTTTTAGTTGCGAATACCCGTTCGAACACGACGCGTTCCGCCGGTTCCATCGCGTATCGGCTGTAAAAGCCCAACGGGCATAAATTTTGCAATGCCCGCGTTTCATAATCGACCATACGTTTCAGGGATATTGCCCCGTCGGACCAACATCCGGTACAGTTGCAATTTCCGGAACCGAACCGATCGTCCGTGTTAAAGTTCGGACAGATGCCTTCGACAAACTGGCCAATGGTCCTGTCGCCTTTTGTGCGAATTCGTTTCAAAACTTCCAATGGAATGACGTCATACCATTCCAATAAACAAGCGTCCATGATTTTACCTCTTTATTTTTCCGGCACATAATCGCGGATTGTTTTCAATATATTCAAATTCGGTGTCTTGGCCGCATTTGATAAAACCATTCCGCGCGCCAGGTCGGCCGTATCGCCATAACCCCAAAACGTTCCACACTTTGCCAAGACAGCTGTCGTTTTTTCAGTAAGGAACTTTCCATAACAACCTTTTCCAACTTGGGTGGCGTTATAAAATTGTATAAATTCCCCAGAGTTTGGCAATTGATTCAATAATACAAATTCTTTGGTTTCCTTTTCACCCTTTATTTCTATCGTTTTATGCGGAAATTTATCTTGCAAACGCCATAACCCGCCTTCAAAGATTACTTCCTTGTCCGCCGCAATTTCGCGAAAGGGAATTTTTCGATTGTCGGAAGTATAAACAATATCATTTGGATGCGGGATTTGGGTCATTTTTTACTCTCTGTGATTAAGAATTCCTTCTCAATCGCGGCAATCAGTTCCGGGATTCCAATCCGTCCGGCGGCCGAGATACCGATGGGTTGTAGGGGCGCATACTTGCGCCCCGGGCGCGAATACGCGCCCCTACGTTTTAATGCCGCGGTCAGCTTTTTCATTTGATCGGCCCATACATTCGGTTCGACCGCATCGCTTTTATTGACCACGATGATTTCGGGCTTTTCGGTCAGTTGCGCGCCGAATAATTCATCGTATGATTCCATTTCCGTACGGATCGCCGCATAACGCGCGGCCCAGTCCGGTTCGGTGCCGTCAATGATGTGCAGGATCATTTTCGTCCGTTCCGCATGACCCAAAAACCGATCGCCCAGTCCGACGCCCGTGCTGGCGCCTTCGATCAATCCCGGCAGATCGACGATCACAAATTCGCGGTCGTGCGCGTACATGACGCCCAGCTGGGGATCCAGCGTGGTAAACGGATAATTCGCGATTTTCGGCCGCGCGGCGGTGACCGCGGCCAACAGGGTGGATTTGCCCGCGTTCGGAAACCCGACCAGCCCGATGTCGGCGATCAATTTCAGTTGCAGGACGATCGTGCGCTCTTCGCCCGGCAGACCGTCGTTGTGTTGCCGCGGGGCGCGATTGGTCGGCGATTTAAAGTGCAGGTTCCCCCATCCGCCATTGCCGCCGCGCGCCGCGCGATATTCCATGCCCGGTTCGGACAGGTCGGCGTATTCGATCTGTTCGTTTTCGGATAGGATGACGGTGCCCGTCGGCACGTCCAGGTACAGCGTCGTTCCGGATTTTCCGGTACTGCCCTTGCCCGATCCATTTTGACCGCGGTCGGCCGCAAAGCTCTGTTTGAATCGGTAATCGATCAGGGTGTTGACGTTCGGAACGGCGCGAAACACGATATCGCCGC
>Ga0209629_10003649_pt1 | contig 11115 bp, 9 predicted proteins | sample TergutCu122P5_FD_187286 | JGI IMG/M metagenome (GOLD analysis project Ga0209629, IMG submission 187286) | Cubitermes ugandensis P5 segment gut microbial communities from Kakamega Forest, Kenya - Cu122 P5 (SPAdes) (version 2) | ecosystem: Host-associated > Arthropoda: Insects > Digestive system >...
CCCATGTGTACACAAATTAACCCTTATCCTGCTAACGTGGAGAATATGGTGAGCTCATAATAATGCCAGCAGATAGCAGATGGGATTTAACTTGGCGTTTAAAGGGTTAAACGATGTTGGTACATGAAACCAGACACGGCTTATAGCAAAACTAGATGTAAACGACAAAAGGGGGCTAGCAGTGATCCTGTTCGAGATCGTAAAGGTATACACTTTCAGCATTATCTTGGCCCACAACTTGACTACATTAACGATGCGGTAGATTAGCATACTTCCGTTTTCGAGGCTTATCAAGTGGATAGTATTCCTTCCTCATTGTCTTTCATATCATCAACTGTGACCGATGAGCACCAGACATCAATACAGAGACTCCTCCGTGTATGTCAAGTCGGAGTTAAGTGCCAGAGAAGTATGACGTCAAAACTAAGTAGCTGTGAGAATTTAGCCTCATGAATATCATACAAGAGCCGAGTACTACGTGAGATACGGCAGAATGGGGCGAAGAACAGAGGGCGCTACGATTCTGCAGGCACGACGCAACAACCTGAGAGTCTTCAACACTAAACACGGAGACATGACGACGTTCAGTGCAGAAAATGTTTATGTTTACTTTTGGGTTTCTTGACCCTTGAAGATGGGGCCCATAGATTGTTCCGACAGGTGGGTAAGGAATTACCACTACTCGCTGCGTAATAGCCCAGCAGTTTTCACGTACAGGGGAAATTTACGCAAGGGATTTTTTGTACGTTTTTGCAGGAAAAATTATATAGAACGACCCATCAAGGATACCCTGTACGCTATGGGCAAACGAACATAAACACACACGAACCATACAGAATTCTTCACTCTGCGAAACAATATGACCTAATCACAACTACATATATATTTGAATGCATTTAGAAGGGCAACTTTAACCATTATTCAGTTAACTATCCTGAAAATACAGGTGTTTTCATACAGCATTCTGAGGTAAAACAAATTTCTCTCAAAACATTACAGAATCAGTAAGCATTATTTGAAATGAACATAATTTCAAGAACCACCTTCAAAACAGTGTTCCTCGCAACTCAAAAATTCGCATAAGATACAAACGTACCGTTAAACGACTGCAGTCGTTTAACGGTACGTTTATATCTTATGCGAATTTTTGAGTCGACTGGCACGAAACGTGTGGCTCAGCAGGATGGTAAGCGGTAACGGTTCTGGAGGTACTCCGTTTAAACCTCCGCCAAGTTACCGGATCCGCCGACTGACTTCTTGTGGTTTGGTTTCTCGCAGTCACTTCCGAGACAATGTTATACCCGTAAACTCTACAGTTGAATCAGCATCGCTAAATAAAATAAAGGGTCCAGTTGCGTGACAGCCTCAATGACACGATGTTCACACAACATCTCAACACCTCTCATAAATTACGTAAAGTATATCTTTGAGCAAACAATCTACTAAGAACACATTTTCTTATGCAGCCTGCGGGCCGCGTGTCTGGGGACTGCGAACGAAGAAAACGAACTCACATATACTACGTGCGTCAAAAAATAATTGACAATGAACTCAGATGGGAAGCTTGAGGGCTGATTAACACTATACGTCACGTTTCCGTTCCGTCGCGGAACGTCACCGTTCAGTAAAATTTTCTCGTGTGTAATTATACAGTGATGTTCATACTGACAGGCACGTCTCCGTCACGTCTCAGTTCCGTTCCGTCGCCGTTGCTGAGCGAGAATGTTTGACGTGATGAAACGGATCCAGACCGGTCTGAAACTGCTCGAATCTGACAATGTGAGCAGTCTTACGTCTCCTCCACTACAATTCGAGTGTTTGCTTGCAACGAGTGCTGCCTGTTTTTGTCTTCAGAAATGGATGAAAAATTAATGGAACTGGTGCGTAAATGTGAGGAATTATATGACATGTCAAATAAGAAGTATAGTGACAGTGTCTGGAAAGAAATATTGTGGGAAAAAATAGGTAAAGTTGAAAAAATCAGGTAAGTTCCAATGTTTTTTTATTGAGCATTTTGAAGTTACTATCATTCTATTATCACCGAAGTTCCAATAATTAACAACGGAAAATGCATTCCGTAGCAGTGGTAGAATATGGCTGATAACATACAAGAATAGAATAGAATAGAACAGAATGAATAGAAAATTATCTGTCGTATTTTACACAGATTGTACATGGTTTCAGGAAAGCATCCAACTTAGTTGAATATTATAGATTAACCTGACAGTTCACTCTTTCATTCTGCCACGGCACAGATCTAGACGGACTATTGAAGAACTGTTAAAATTTCTCTTACTTCAAAAGCACTCTGGTGGGCCCTTCCTCCTTGGTTTGATATTTTTGTAAGATTGCTTCGAACATTTACAGAACTCCCCATATCACTTAGGCCTACGCCTTGATCTCTCAGATAATTATGAAAAATACAAGTCGCAAAAATGACGCTGTCCGCATTCTCTGGCAATGATTGTAGGGTCCTCCGATAAATTTGAAATTTCTGGCTTAATATTCCAAATGCATTTTCCACCATTTTTCTGGCTCGGGAAAGCCGATAATTGAAGATGCTTGTCTCATTGTCCCCTTTGCTTTGCGATCCTGGGTAAGGTCTCATTAAGTAAGTTTTCAGAGGAAAGGCCTCGTCACTCACAATAACATGACGGGCTAAGCATGATGTCCCGAGAAGCTGTTTATCTACCGGAATGCCTAGATAAGTTTCTAAATATTTCCCAAGTTTTGAATGTATAAAAATCTCTCCATCGCTACTTCTTCAATACGATCCTATATCTGCAACTGTAAATTTATAACGGGCAGCTACCAATGTCAACAGAACAACAGAAAAACTGTTTGTAACTGAAAAACTTGGAACCGCTATTAGGAGGGGCCTGAACCTTCACGTGTTTTCCGTCGATTGCACCACTGTAATTAGGAAGTTCCAAAGGTCCCAAAAGTCATTCACGATTTGCGACTAAGTTGTTCGGGTACGGGTTGGCATAACTTCATGTTGTAAGCGTTTTATAATAGAAATATAACTTGCACACGTCTTGAGCAATACTCTATACAGTTGAGTGTCCCAGACGAAATGAAATAGTTCGAAAACTATCTCCTGTAGTAAGATACCTGAAAGAAATGTGTTGGAATTAGTGTGCAAGGTTATTGTTAACATAATAAGTTAAAAGTGTTTTTCGAAAAAGATAAATCAATTACGCGAATACATAAATAACGAGAAATGTTTGAGCTGAGATTAACAGATACACCGCTATAACTGATTAGTAAATTAAATGAGGCAAAATGAATAACTTATCCGTTTATTCATAGGTTCAGAGTGTAAGCACAGATGGACTTCGTTGCGAGACCAGTACAGAAAGTATCTGAAGAAACTAGCTACCAAAAGTGGTCAGCCTGCTTCAATAAAATTTCCTAAGTGGAAATATGCTGATGAGATGTCGTTCGTGCGTCCGTATTTGCGTGAAAGAGACACCGTCACTAATCTAGAATTTGACGGAAAAGGCGAGACGGATGAGGAAGAATTGTTACAAACACAGAGTAAACATGACGGTACAGCGGAACAAGAGGAGCAGAATCCTGCAAGTGGAAAAAATAAGTTCAAAAGTAAGATTTTTCGAGGGACACTAAAATGCCCTAGGTATCAGCCTGAGATGGCATCCGCAGTACTAATGAAGTATTTGGTTGAAAGTGGTAAGAAAAGACAAGTAGAACCACCTGTTGATCCGAATGACGCATTTTTCAAAAGCACTGCAGCAAGAGTAAAAACGTTTTCTCCTTATCATCAAAACATCTGCAAATCAAGGATATTTGCGATTGTATTTGAAGTGGAATTGACAGAAATTTTAAAAGAAACCAAGTCTACGCACTCATCAGAATATTCTTCTGGCTCTCCAGATGAACCTGGGATACAATGAAACTTCGTTTGTGACGCAAATTCTGCTCCAGCCCGGGCGTCAGAATCTGCGCAACTGAATTCGTCTACTTCGCCCAATATGGCTACATATCATCTACAGTTTCCTTCTCAATTAAATATGTAATGTATTTTCTATTATCTACAGTTCTTGCAACACTCAGTGTTTTTTTTTTGTAACTTCAATAAATGTTTTTGAGTAAGATTACATTAACTTGAAGTGCACTTACCGTAAAGAAGTTGCCAGTTTCTGCAAAGGTAATATTGCTTCTCAGAAGGTAGTATTCTTTTTCAAATCTTTTTCAATCTTCTGAAGCCGATAATTGAATTGGTGCTTTGACATTCTAAAATACTTATAACATTTCATTTCGTCATCAGCTAATTCTTTGTACAGAGTCCAGTATTCGCCTTCTGATTTTCTGCTTCTGAAACACTTGTGAACCGACATACGCTTCTTTTTATCACTCAGAGCGGCATTTTTCTCTTCTTCATCTAACATCAATGCTATTGCTGCTAATTGTCTTTTAGAAAACGAATGGGGCTGCTTATTTGACGAAAATATTCGCAGGCCTCCTCTCACGTGCTGTTCTGGAAGGCGACTGAACACGACTGACAGTGTGAACACAGACCATTCTGACGGAACGAAGATGGAACGGTGACGGAACGGAGACGCGATGCATAGTGTGAATCGGCCCTAACGCTGCATTAACAATCGCAAATAGTGTGTGTAAGTTGGCGAGTATACATGCTTTCTTATCTGCTACCCGCCCCACCCTTGCAAACCCCTGGATTTTTTACTTCCACGGACGTCGAACGCACGGGTTTGTGGTGGCCACCGAACCTAACGACAAACAGTCATATTCTGATCATATTCATACCTACTTACAATTGTAACAACCAACATACATACATACATACATACATACATACATATCGACAATAGGCGGTCTTGATATCTGTACAATGGGCGGTCTTGATATCTGTATATTTTTTATCCATATTTCATACATTTTGTATGCACTGCTGACTATGATGTTTCGATTCTAACACGTGCGTGTTGTTCATGAACACATTTTTTTCCACAACTCCCCAAAGAAATAAATCCGGTAGTGTTGCATCCGGATATCGATCCGGACGAAGTTTCGAGAGATAATACGATCACCGAAGAATTCGTGTCACATCCGCATTGTAGGATTTGCCGGATGCACCGTGGCCACATATTGCAACCGCAAGTCTTGTTCGTTAGCTTCCAACAAGGATGTCAAATTCACTATCAGTTTTTGGTAACGTGCTGCTCTTAACCGTTTTTCTGAACAAAATGGAATAGGTTATTCTCCGTCCAAAAACATCACACCACGCTGCGACTTTTACATAATGTGACGGTTTTTCACGGGCATTACGGGAATTACAGCACTCCGTATTCGGTTGTTTTGTTTATCAATGACCCACTGAGGTGAAACCACACTTCACAAGTAAAGAAAACTTTGTCTAAAATGTCTACACCCTTCGGATAAAGTGTGTAAACCATTAGCATTACGCAAATCCTCTTTCCCTACCAAGACCTTTGCGTTTGTGTATCACATGAACAGGGTAATCAGAACTGGGATTAGGCTACGTGCCAGACGATCCGAGGTTCGATTCGGAACAGGGGCAATGTATTTTTCTGTTTTCTGAAGTCCAGACCGGCTGTGGGGAGGCCCACCCAGTCCCCCCTACACCGCTTGCAGTGGGGGCGTGAAGTTAGCCACTCACCTCAATCTAGTACAGAGGTTAGGAATGAGTGTAGCCATGCATATACTCCCACTGCACGCCGTCATGGCATGAACGGAGGCAACTTTACCTTCACCTTTACCATGCATGCCATACCAGTGAAGTTTTAAAATCAGTGCAGCCTTCTGTACACTTCCGCAGAAGAATCTACCCTAATAACAGAACTTTTTTCATTGACTCTCTTGGACAGCGTAACGATGTTCGACGGGTTTTGTCCACATTGCCATCACTTAACACCGAAGGTCGCTCGGAACGTTGTGTCCTACATGCTTCCTGCGTCACGCAAACGGCGCACGAGACGACATACTGTCGATTTGCTTGGCACAGGAGCCACAGCAAACGCAACACCGAAATCATTCCTGCAAGTTACATAAAAATCAGGTTCCAGGTAGCGTTCAACAATGAACATTCGTCGTACCTATAAAAAAAAGCGCGTCTGCTCTTAACACTGATTAAAGACGACTGGCACGAGTGTGTTGGAAAATCATGTTAACTGCATGGCATCCGTACCGATATAGTCACAGCTATGCCGTTTTTGTTCACTAGTTGCACTGCTTAAATTAGAGCCATCAGTGAGTATCTACATAATCTAAATACTGGTGTGTGATTTTTCGATCGAACTGTGTGGATGGTTCAAAATGTACTGGTAGCTTATATCCGCGCACGCACGCACGGTCACAGATGTGATGACATCGTTCAAGGAGACTCGCACCAAGACCTTGTCCCTATGAAAACACTGGCTTTCCACATATTTCCTGGAGGTAATATTTCCTGTGGGAAATAACAGTTACTATTAAGCCTTTGTTTGATTGCTTAAAACACAATACAAAATCTTTATGTAATGGGAACCTTCATGTTATTAGACACACAAGGTTAACAAAAGCTTTCTGAAAAGAATTAGAGTAAGAGGCTCGTTTGTTGCTTACACTGCAGAGTTTTACACAATTCCGTAAAATTTTCACCACTTGTCAAAACATTCCAGTTTCAGATAAAATCGGCCAAACGTAACGTACAATTTACGAAGATACACACAAGTTACCGGGGGCCGGTATAGTTCAGTCGGTATAGCGACTCGCTACGCGCTGGAAGATCCGGGGATCGAATCCCGCGGGGGGGGGCGAGATTTTTCGCACTTGTCCAGACCAGCCCTGGGGCCCACCCAGCCTTCTGTAAAATGGGTACCGGGTCTCTATCCCGGGGGTAAAGCGGCCTGGGCGTGGCGTTGACCACCCACCCCATATAGCGCCGAGGTTAAAGAAAGAGTAGAGCTATACCTCTACTCCCCTCTGGGCATTCGTGGGCTGTTATAGGGTGAACTTTGCCTTTACCTTTTATACACACGATGCCAACAAATATAATTCGGACGAATGCGGCAGAAGAAATACAACAGCGCTGTGAGTACAATACACTTTTCTTTTCCTAACGTCTTATAGAGTTTCGGTGGTAATTACATAAAGGTAAAAGAAAGGGATAAAATTACTGCGCTACACGTACATTTCGTAACGTATTATTATTATTATTATTATTATTATTATTAAGAGTATCAAATCTTTATAATTCGAGGATGATAAAGACGTCTCACAGTTTGACACCTGACTATTATATTACACGCACTCGCAAAACTGAAAACAAGACCATCAGCTTTGTCGTGTCTGTCTGTCCGTTCGTCCACACGGAATAAGCTACCACTGGACGGATTTTCATAAAATTTTATATTTGAGTGTATAGCGAAAATCTGTCAAGAAAATTCAAGTTTCATTAAAATCTGACAAGAATAAAGGGTACTTTACATGAAGACCTACTTATGACAGTATCGTGCTGAATTCTTAGAATGAAAAATGTTTCAGGCAAAAGCTGCAGAGAAAGTCAAAACACACATTTTGTGTTCGACATTTGTATTGTCGAAAATCGTGCCGTTTATGAGATAATGTGGAAAATATGGTAGAGTCGGACAGGCTACAGATGACAATATGGCACATGCGCATTTCATGCGGCTACAGACACACACTCAGAATAAGTAATAATTATTGCTTTTCCAAGGCCACAATGGTTACGCGAACGCGCCTCAATGTTACGTTATACGTACATTACCTGGCTAGTTTGTTACTCTTTCGTGGTGAGGCACGGCTATGTCTCTCTGTAACTGCGGCCTCTAACGGATGACAGGTGACAGAATGATGGCGGATACGGGAAAACCGAAGTACGTACTTAGAGAGCGACCCATCCCGGTGCTCCTTTCTTAAATGTTATGTCCCACATCGACATCCATGGGAGTGAAGCCGTGACTGCAGGGTGAGAAGACAGCTACAAATGGCCTGTGGTATGACAGGGCATATTTAAGCTTATTTTGAAAATCTGCCCAGAGGACTGGATTCTCTCTCGCCAACCGACAAGCGGATATCCGTCTAAACATGCCTCTTCTGGGGTACCGCTTTCTAAATGCAACGAATTTTATTAGCAGGCCTGCACTGCGTGGAAAGTTACTTAATTTGCATTTCAGAGAGAGCGCCGCAGCTGTAGCACAAAGCCAGTGTACTACAGAATCAAAGTTGGAAAGCAGCCGTCAGCGGGAATCCTATCCGAAAACGTTTGCTTCGATTCCGCTTACAAGAGTTAAGGGCGGCCATTGGTCATTCGTCCCACATGGAGTCGAAAACATAGCTATTTGGGTGTACAGAGGCTACGACTTTACTCAGAACGTCTCTCGTGTTGGTGAAAATGAAGCTTCGGAGGAATACGTTGTTTCTGTCTACAGGGAGAGTAAAAAATGAACCCGTCTCCGCCTTCCCATCACACGTATTTCAAAACAATTTTAGCGTTATCCTCACACCTACGACTGATTCTTGCGAGAGGTCTCTTTGGTTCAAGTTTTCCAGCCAAAAGTTTGTATAATGTTTTTCTATTCTTTCTCACGAACACTGTATGCTAAGCCCATCTCATCTCTTTGAGCAAAACACCATACATATTTTTGTGTAAGACTATGTATTACAATAGTTAATTTACTCTTAAAGCAATTTTTTCCCAGCCCCCTATTACTTTCTCCTCTTTGGCTCACATGATCTCCTCGAAACCATGTTGTCGAACACCCTCAATCTGTGTTCATCACCCAAACATAACATCACATACAAGTTCAAGTTATATGAACTATTACGTGTGAATATAGCAGTGTCTACACCTTACAGTATATTCCAAATTCGTACGCTAAGAAGGCTGAGAAGACTGAGGCATGTTACATGCACTGGGCAGGAAATGCACATACTTCTGATGCGCGGCATGGCGGCGAGAGACTGATGGGAAGACAGAGATATCAGTGGGATAATATTAAAACTTATCTCACAAAAACAGAACTGTAATATGTGGACTGTATTTACGGGACTCACAACAGGGACTAGTGCCAGGCTATTACGACCCCAGTACCAAACCTTCGGGGTTCGATAAAATACGGCGAATTGCTCGACTGGCTGAGAAACTACAGGCTTCTCATGAAACGACTCTGAGCCATGAGCTAGTTACATGGCTGGTACTGACAACGATAATACTGACACGTAAATGTTAATAAACATTTCAATCTTTTACATTTCCATGTAACGCACAATCTGTCCCACTGACATGAAACGAAACATTTGTAACTACAAATATTGCTGGCTAATAGGCAAGACCGTTTTTCCAATGCACCGACATCCCACTCCTGCATGTCAACAGACGGTTCGGTTACAGGTAACTGTAACAACCAAAGAAGAAACCTGCATACATTACCATAAGTTTTATTTAAATTTCTTAACAATATATATATATATATTTACATTTATTGCACAGAAATTCATTGAAGTACATGTGGGGTTACAAAATTGTTCCTACAACCAATCTACCACATTATCACTCTAAGTATTCTTGTGAGTAAGAGCAAGATATGTCTACGTTTCAGCAGTGAAAAGTAATTACAATGAAAAAAAAAACATTGCGGCAGCTGGGTGAGAAGTTACAGTAGGAGATGCTTAGTCCGTTTGTGTATATATTTTCTATACTGTCTGTGGAGGTCAGGTAAGGTATAGTTCCCTATTTCACGGACGAGAGGGTTGGGTTCTTAACAATGAAAATCCAAATAATGATAACATTTGTTTATCGACGCTGTGATCAGCTTAGACTGTACACCCTCGACTGATGACAGAATGAATGATATTTGAAAGAATGTGGAAGGGTGTGGCTGTGGTGTAATTCGAGGAACCATGCCGAAATTTGCCTGCGGGGACTAACAAAGTCGCAAAGAAAAGCTCAGATGCTTGTCAATCTGCAAGTCGACACTTGGAAGCGAGACATGGCACCCACGGAAGTGCACTGTCAGTTTCCCAAGGACATGCAGGCGAATGCACATGCATATGCATTTACAAGCAAACAGGCCAATGCTCGTCGAACCGCCTACTGAAGGCTTCATTAGCTACATGAAGGTACGCAGTACAAGCATGTTTTAAGGAGTTCAGACGGACCTGGGGTTAACTTATTAGGTGGAATGACCAAACAAAACGTCACTTACACTTTCTCCGCACACGAGCATTTTCAATGCGCGTATCTATCTCAACTGGGCGACTCTTTCATCAACCGCCAGGACGGCCGTCCTACTTCGCTGGTGATAACTGCGAAGACATGTTTCAAATACGCCCTGGTGAGGCCGCCACGGGCCTCTGCCAGATCCGGTCTGCCCATTGCAACTGTTTCTCGCCCTAACAAGAGACATTACAAGAGAAATGGAGACAATGAGAACGGGCGGTTTGACGAATTCTCACTTTTCACAAAGTCAGTACATGTGAAAGCTAGGTATCGCGATTGGATATGGGCTAACGGCCGGAGTTCGATTCCCGGCAATGGTGATGATCCTCTTCACCACTGCGTCCAAATCATCTGTGGGGTTTACCCACCCTCCTGTCCAACGGATAACCGGAGTCTCTTCTCTGGGGATAAAGTGGGAGGGGAGTGACGCCGACCACTCATCACCATCCAGTGCTAGGAATGAGAATAAGTGGAGCTACTCTTCTTCCGCCCATACGCTTTCTTGGCGTGGTATTTAAGTGCGGCACAGCCTTATATTTACCTCCAGTAATTTTAAACAGGGGTTATTGATGCACGTAGGACAAGGGTTATACACTAGGCCACTAGAAATTCAAAAACTCTGGATGGGAAGGAATCTGTTGTGTGCCAGAAATTGAGACACATAAATAAGAATACGTGTTCAAGGAGTCCTGGGAACTAACTGATTTAAATGCACTTTCAATTCCTAACAATATTTAGCCACAAACGCTGATCCGCCTTAAAACCATCTACTCACTCACTCACCCACTCACTCACTCATGAATACAGTTTCGAATAACAGGATTATTAATGAATTTAAAAATGATTGGAGAAAGAAGAAAATTGTGAAAAGTTTCCGTCAGGCTAGC
>Ga0209629_10003650_pt1 | contig 11115 bp, 10 predicted proteins | sample TergutCu122P5_FD_187286 | JGI IMG/M metagenome (GOLD analysis project Ga0209629, IMG submission 187286) | Cubitermes ugandensis P5 segment gut microbial communities from Kakamega Forest, Kenya - Cu122 P5 (SPAdes) (version 2) | ecosystem: Host-associated > Arthropoda: Insects > Digestive system...
GCTCATTCTGCGATGGATTTCAGCAGCACTACATCCTTCTGCTTGCAGAAAACGGATTACACTTCGTAACTCACATTGGCGGGAGCATCGATCATAGCGGCCATGTTCACGTGCCCATACCTCGGCTACGACTGATGCATTGGAGCCGACAATGGCAGAGCTGCACAATCACGCGACACGCATATCTGGCTCCTGCGTATTTCGTACTTCCTTAGAAGCACGATCGGAGGTTGAAAAAAAAACAGCCCTCGTAGCAGTGTCACTGGGTGATGAATGTAGCAGCAAAGTGATGCTTTTTTATTATTTGTGGTTAATAATAAAGATCAGTATAAAGTAAACCTTGAGATTCATAATATCAACACTAGACAAAACTTTAACCTTTATCAACCATTACCAAATTTAACAACATATCAAAATGGCATCTATTATTCTAGCATCAAGGTTTTTAATAAACTTTCTTCTCATATAAAAATCTTGTCTCATAATGTTAAAGATTTTAAATCAGCTTTGAAAAACTAGCTTTATTTTAATTCATTTTGCACATTAGATTAATATTTTAAGAGTAGTAAAGTCTAAAGATCATGGTTTATTTCTTTCTACTTTCAATACCAATTTAATGTTTACTTTTGACAATTTAAATGGCACTGACTATTATTCAACTACATATAAATTTTATTATCCATCCTCGTGCTTTTCTAATACGTATCTTGATTCAGACATATATACATTTTGTATATTACTACAACTTTTTACTTTTTATTTTATTGTGCAATTTACTATTTTATGTTATGTACATATTTTGATTATTTCTGTATGCAACAAGTTTTTTAACCTAATATGGATTTCTTGAATGTAAAAAAATAACTTCCTTGTATATCCCTGAGGTGTTATATTTAAAAAAATGATGGTAATTTGACACAAAATTTAAATATTCATGATAATAACTGAGAAAAAATGTGATTTTCATGTTCAGATCTTTAATACATCACTTTTTAGCAAAAGTGTGATAAACGTGGGGATTTAATTATACAACAAGGTGCCAAACAGGATAAAAAAATTGGAAAATTTTAAAGTGTTTACAGTAGAAATAAGACCCTTTTTACTAGATCATTCTTTTCATACATTGAATGAGTTTTTTTTTAGTTTTGATTAAAGTTGACAAAATAGCAACAGACAAATCTGGAAATAAATTTTAATCTGTGGGTTTACAATAATTATGGATGACATCTTCTGTAAAGCATGGAATTGCATTTTTTTTGCCAAATCTATATATTTATTTAAAGCAATATCTTACGTTTTATGGTTAAATGATTTATTATATTCAGCAAAACTTTATGACTACAATTTATACTCTGAAACATGAATGTAATGTTATTCTCATCATGCATACTCATTGACTTGTCCAAGTGGGACATGTGTAGCAATATGAAAGTTAAATGAATAAATTACAAATAAATTAAATAAATAATACAGCACGGCTCACTGTCAAATACAATGAAGCATCGTTGCCAGTTTCCCTATTAATTACAGAATAATTTTCTCCAAGTACTTTGGTCTACCATTTCACAAATGCCCCATATTCATATTTCGTGCATCTATTATCCACTCTACAATCTTATCAATTTACAGAGTCATTAAATAAAGCACAAAAACAAAAGTAAGGTTAGGAACCAGTAACTCTTGTCAGTACACTTACTAATTAATGTACAAATTAATGCTCGCAAATTATACCAAAAATGTTTCCGTGTTATTAAATTATCGACGCCATAAACTAACCAGATTTCTTCCAAAATTGAAGCATTTTTTCATTCTATTAATATGACATTGACAGCCACAAGGACATCTCCCATTGCGTATCCAGCCGTCGATGACACATCGTAATACTTCCACAGAAGACAGCGTTTCCTACAGCATGTAAATAAATTTCACATAATAACTACTTAAATATGTTATTTAATCATTGTATTAACGCAGCCGTTGATTAAAAATTCACAACCCATTTACAGTATTTGATGCTGTATTGCCAAGAAAACGTGAGTACTTGCACACCATTGCGATATATCGAATATGCCGACATTTGTTATTTGACTTGCCCAACGATAAAGATAAACTGTTCTGGAGCCTCTGGTTTGTGGATGCGTGTTTGCGAGCAGCTTCTATCCCGCGAAAAGTTAAAGAGTGGGCATTTTGCGCTGATCCGTAGTTTTGAGGGTCTTCCTTGTGTTTTGAGTTTCACATAGCTACGGGAAAAGAGCCACTCAACGTCTTCCACAGATGCCAGTCTTCTGTGTTATAATCATAGTTTTCAGCTTTTATAGGAATATAGAAATGGGAAGTGTCTTTACTTATTTAATACAGCAACAACTCCATGGTGCAGAGTTCTCGAACTGAGAAGAGAATATGACCCCACTTAGTCAAAGAATTCCCCGCATTTTATTGAAACCTGACGTTCAATAATGTTTTACAAGCGTCCATCAGTGACCCTGTCCTGAGTCATATGAATCCCATCCATGTTTCTGTACCCCCACTGCCACCCCACTATCCTATATGTGTAAGATCCATTTTAATAGTATCCTCCACTCTGCAGCTAGGACTAACGAGCGATTTCTTTCCTTCAAGTTTTCCAATCAAATTCCTGTGTGTGTGCATGTCTCCCCCACGCAGGTCACATGCCCTGCACACCACACTCAGATTTTAAATCTTATAGTATCTGACAAGGAGTATAAATCATGAAGCTTATAATTATGCAACTTCTCCAGCCTCGTGTCACTTCCTCCCTTATAGGTCAAAATGTCTTACCCAACACCCTTTTCTCAAAGAATATTAGCCTATATTATTCTGTTGATCTGAAAGACCAAGTTTCACTTGCATATAAAACAGCAGACAAATTTACAGTTTTGTACATTTTAGTTTGTGTGCTCTCAGACAGCACGTACAAAGACAAAGTATTCTGAACCACATGGTAGCAAGCATTCCCCACATTTACTCTGTCTGTAAAGTCATAAAACTTTCATTTGTTAATGTAGTTACCAAATACATATATGGAAATGTCACTGATGTACACATGTATTATCAAATATTTGAACTTTTCGCTGTTTTCAAAGAATTTATTACCTACCAGTGTGTTGGGATTTTGCCCTGCATTCTGTTGGTCAGATACGAACTTACATTTGCTTTTCTTAACAGTTACCTGTAAATCAAGCTCAATGCAAACAGCTTTTGAAGCTCTTGTTTTTCTTTATAGTGTACATGTTGCCAACAACAAACTAATATCATCAGTGCAGAACAAAAGTATATGTGTCACATTTAATACCAATCCCTCCTGATATTCTTGGACCTTCCTAAGGTCATATTCTAAAGAAAAGTTGAAAAACAATGGCATTTGGCACCAACTTGTTTCAGACCTTCAGAACAGAAAGCATATCACATTTTTTTTACCTGTTCAGAATGTACTGCAGGGTTTATGTAAAACATGTTAATAAACCTAGTAGTTTCATGAGAATATCAGACTTACTAATATTCCACCAAACCTTGCTCCTAATTGAATATCTGTCTTGCTTGTAAGTCCAGAAATAACTGTTGTACTATCTTTACATGTATTAATATTCAACCTATTTAACCAACTATTCATGCACTAAAGATTCAACACATTCAACACATTGTTTCCTGCCTACATGTATGATTCATTCCTTTGTGGATGTATTCAAATAATTAATAGTAGTAAACACTTTATTGTCCAACTAATGCACGCAACATTAAAAACGTAGAGTTATTAAAACAATTTAAAATTAAGGAGGCTGCTCCAACATATTTCGGTTTACAAGGAAACCATCATCAGGGTCCCACAGCCAGTACTTAGCTAAAATTACACACTCGGTTCAATGTGGATACATGGAGGTCGTACAGACGATGTCAGTGTTATGGCTGCATAGTATGACCTGTGAGGCATGTGCTGTGGCTCCCTGATGATGGTTTCCTTGTAAACCAAAACATGTTGGAGCAGCCTCCTTAATTTTAAATTGTTTTAATAACTCTACATTTTTAACATTGTGTGCATTAGTTGGACAATAAAGTGTCTGGTTTCATCAATGCACGGTGTAACCATGAAGTTGACTAGTAGTAAATTTCATTCATCCCTCTTTATTAGTTAATATGACAGCTACAAATTTCATCTTCTGTAGTAAGTCATTTTCAGGTAAAGTTCACTCTAGAACAGGTCATGAAGGTCCAGAGATGGAATAGAGGTATAGCTCTTTAACATCGACACTAGAGAGGGGTGTGTGGTTAATGCCATGCCCTGGCCAGTTTACCCCCCAAACAGGTGTGGAAAATCTCGCCCCTTTGGGGTTTGATCCCCAATCTGTGCAGCCCATAGCAAGTTGGGCTACCATAAAAATAGTATAAAAAGCAAATAATCATAGACCTTTGCATTACATAAATATTTGTGAAAAAAAAAAATTTCAAAACACACAATAAATATCACATTTTCAAGTAAAATGGTTGAAATATTGTAGAATATTTTGAAACCATCATTGAGTCCTTCCTGTTCTAATGGTATAAACATGGCATGAAGACTCAGAGACATTCAGAAAGAATGCAAAAACCTGAAGATGTTGAATTTTGCAGCCGAATTAAGGAGAGGTCAGCACTTTCAAGAAAATTTGTCATAGTTTGACTTATTAAAAGACCAGCAGTGACCTTAACATGTACTTCATGACATTCTTGATGCAGCAAGTATCAGCACTGGTAGTGTCATATAAGGTTGGTAAATGGAGCATCTGAGTGACTTTTTTTTACTGTAAATTATTTTTACTTCCTTATGGAACCTGGTATGCAGTTTATGTCACTTTATATGAAACAAAGACTGCCTACTCCTCGGTTTAAAAAAATGAATTACATGTAAGCCGTGTTCAGCCAAATTAACAAAAAATATTGTTATCTTTACATTAAGTATTTCTGTTCTGCCATGAACACAGGTTAATCATTTGTATTTCATATAAGTAGAACTTATTTCCTCAACTTCTTCAGCAATATTATAAATTAATACATGTAACATTTCTTCCATTTTAAAAATTTGAAGTACAAAAATCATAAATATTTGTGAAAAAAAAAATTCAAAATACACAATAAATATCACATTTTCAAGTAAAATATGCCAATATTTGTGTGTACCGTTATTTTTTAAAAAAACATAACTTCAAACTGTCACATGGTCTGCAAGGGTGGTTGTTCACTCAGTGCAGTAACAGTGTTTGAAGAATATGTGTAACAGGCCAGGTTGAAGACGGAGATCTGGTTCACCTAGAATGTGGGAATTTGATTGCTTTTGCTTCTAATTCTGTGCACAAATGACAATCCTGCAGAATCTACACCTAGGCATTCTAAGTGCTCTCCCTTTACAGGTATCCTGACAACACAATTTTTACAAACTTCTCACCACTCCCATTCATGCAAATACCCCACCCATCTGTGAGGTTGCAGGCTTCCACTGTGGTGTAGTTGAGGCCTTCACTCTTCTGAGATGCTGTGTGGCATAGATTGGTAATTGGTTACTAACGTTTCAGGACAACATTTCAATCCCACTTTCTTGATCTACTTGAACCTTGAAGATGGTACATACAGGCTGTCCTCAAACATCAGTAAACAAATGCCAACCTACACTGTATAACATCCCAGAAGAGCAACAGCCTCCCACCCAATTCATTTTCCTTTACCCTGATATATGGAGAAAAGTTCAAATGATTTGGCTCCTTATTTTGGAATTTTATTCTTCCCCTCATAGAAAAATTATTCACCTTAGCACCTTGTTCTCAAACATTCTCACTTACCTTGTTTCTATAAGGTGAAAGACCATGTTGTATACCCATTCAAAATAACATTACATATCTTACCTACGCATTTAGGTAGCAGACAAGAAGACAACTGATTCTGAACCGAGAAATGAAACGAAATTTATTCTGCCCTCGGTTTCTTTGGGATAGTACAGTCACTACAGAGACTAGCTACTGGCTGGAAGTCCAAAAATGGTTTTTTATACTTGGCATGAGAGAGAAATTTCTGTCTTCTCCACAGCTTCCAGACCAGCTTTAGAGCCCATCCATCCCCTCATTTTTCAATGGCTAGTGGGGACTTCTATGCTGGGGTAAAGCCACTGGTGTGTGAAGACAGTCACTCCACCTACTGTTGAAGTGGGGCTATACCTCCATTCCCCCAATTATGGCATGCACAGGGGTAAATTTACAATTTTTGCCTTCTTATTTTCTTCATGAATGTAATTTTTGACTTGTTTCTGGAATTCTGAAATACCCTCTTGTCTAATGGGAAATGTAACTTCTTCAATGTTTTCTATCATCCTGCAAACTAAAAATGCACAAGTTACTAAACAGGAAAACTTTATTTCAAAACCTTAAACAGTTAAATTTCTTTATACTTACATGTATAGAGCAACAAATTCTACAGTTTACAAGTTCACATATTAAAAAAAATATATCGGTGAATATTCAAAATATAATGCATGAATATAAAAAAGAACATGTTTAAAAAAAGAACACATTTAAATTTTCACAATTTGCAAAGATATTTACAGCATAATGCAGCAGTGACAATTACAAAATTACTTTTAGATTTATGGAAATATTAAAACATAGCTCAACTATGTAACACAGACATTAAAAAACTACTGACATTACATTTCTCTAGTTGTTGTATACTTTAATTATTTGGCAACTTTTTGATTATACCCATGACAAATTTCCTGTAGTTGTATTTAACACAAATGTTTGTCAATCAGAGTTTTTTTTTTTTTTACATTACTATAGTTTACTTGAAATACTGAAATAATTATACCACACTGGTACACATGTTCAATACTTGTAATCCTTTCCTTATGCATATTCTTGTTAAAAGACACAGCACTCTATTTGGGTCATACACACACAAGCTGCAAAATATCTGCTTGGTTCAACACATGTTTGGTACCCAGAGGTGAACTTAGTCCAATCAAAAGGTGAATTTCTAGCTCAGACCTGAGATTGTGTTGATGTGCTGGCTGCTAAGACCTACAGCACATCTCAAGCACCAAGAAAGGTGACTGCAATGATAACTGGCAGAGGGAAATCAATCTGCTAGAAGAAATACCCACCCCAGTGCCAATCTGTCCACCACAATTACAGCAGGTCTACTCTTGGATGAAACCCAGTCTTCAGAGTCCAATATTTCACTTTTTGAATTATGGTTTGGCAAGTTTGTACAAACATTTCCGTACTTCTAACTGTGTGTTGTAACATGAAACAGGACCAAGACCAATTTACATGAATACTGAAGTTTGTAACTAAATCATGCATTCAAACACAGTTGCTGTGTTATATGAAACACAACTAAGAGAACTGCAGCATAATCATAACACAATACCTACTAGAAAAGTTTTTGCTTCCAATAATTTAAGAAACTCAGTTCTTAAAGTTATGTAAGTCTTGATGCCCTTATGTTCAGTCTTGCTGTATGGGTGTTTAAGAGTCTGTTAAAGAGCCATTTATACTCATTCTGCTATTGTGAAGTTCACTGTCTTGGCTCTGTAGCAATGGAGTGTGCTCATTCTGAACAGGCTCAACTTCATTGAGGTTGTAAATTGGTGTGCATTCAGACAGAGAACCTGAGTCTGCACAAGGTAAACAAGGTGAGCATATATGCTGTTCTGCACCTGACCATCGACGGTACACAACAGTATTCAATAGTGCCTGCAGAGGATTTGTTACTGCCTGAAAATTACACCACCATGCTGTTGAATCATATAGTTTAATATTCATGTATAGTTCAAAATAAACACCTTCATGTAAACGTTATCCAAATCACACAAAGACAAAGACATGCAAAAGATATTCAGAAAGATACAAAAGAAAGGTTGGAATAAATATGTGGAAAATAAAAGGCCAACTAGATGTAACAGACTGATTTTTTTATTGCAAAACTTATTGTTTGCTCAACATGTTAAGGGCACCATTATGCCCATCATCAGGAGCTCAAGAGTTATACAGATGGTTGCTGCTTGTGGTACTTGGCGCTTTGGTTTACAGGTCGTTGGTCTGGTGTGGAGCTGTGAGTTATGTGTCCGGGTTGCAGGATCCTGCTGATGGGCATAATGGTGCCCGAAACATGTTGAGCAAACAATAAGTTTTGCAATAAAAAAACCAGTCTGTTGCATCTAGTTGGCCTTTTATTTTCCACGTATTAATGACGATGCATGGTCAAACTCACATCAAGATTAGAATAAATACTCACCATGATATACCACAGAGGAACAAGAGCATTCTCAGGCAACTCAATCCAGACAGACCAGATAAGAACACCACAGATGAGATTTGGAAGCCAGCATATGTAGAAAGTTGTGATGATAAATAAGAATTTGGTCTTTATTCCATCCACAGCATTGCGCTCTCTCTGTGTATATTGACCAAGTCTGACAGAGATAATGAATCTAACATCCCGTGTTGAATAACAGTATAAAATGGGATTGACAATCATGATGACAACCATTGGAAGGAAAGTGGCACAGTAGTTTGGAAATATGTGTATCAAAGCACCTGACAGGCTGTCAATGTCATGACATCTGTAAAAACAGATGCAGAATGATTAAATTTAAAATCTATGATTAATTATACATGTAATATGAAAACTGGAATCAACAAGAACAACAATAACACGAGAAAAAACAAATAAATATGCTTTGGTTGAGAAAGGACTTCTGCTACATAAACTTCCTTTAAACTCCAGTACAAAAAGAGCTCAACATGTCCCTCAGTGAATAACAGAATGGTCAAGGCCAACTGTTTCTAACCACCACTGTTACAAAATCCTTCTATGCAGAACAAGTGAAATTACATGTTATTCGCCTGATATATGGTTGCTTTCCTATTAAGTATCATGATAGGTATACTTTAAGGAAGGAATGACACTTAAATTAAGAAGTTATAGATTACCCACATGCAGTCAAAGAGCACCCTGAACTGCAGATTCAACTCGTATTAAAAAATATATACTCTAGTAGTAAAATGACAAGGGTATCGAATAATTTTTATGATTTTAGGTATTCTGTCTGAAGTTTACAGTAGGAAAGAGGAAAGGAAAAAAATGAAGGAGTCACATGTGCTACATAGATGTTATCAGAGCTTCAAGTTTTTACCAAACACCTAGAAGTAATCTCACAATTCTAGGTGCCAGGAGGGTGACATGAAGCAAGTTCTATAAAAAGGACCCACAAATAGGATGTGCCACCTTGCAAAAGTTACTGCCTGAGGAACTCTGCAGCTGGGATTTGTGCACATCTGTATATTATACAAAACAGTATGGAGCAGCAACTTACTTTGCGTGAGGAACATACAGAATAAGAAGTCCCACAGATGTCAGTATAGCAGGGCTCAGCCATGCAATAATGTGATAAGAAGTGGTACACTCCCTCTGTGACTTCAACATACGCCTTACATCTACAGCATAGCAAAGCGTCCAGAACCATGTTGCAGTGTAAAAGAACTGAATCCATGCCTGATGGAGAATAGAAAACAATGGCAATATGTAGGGGAAAAGAAGGACATCATCATTAGATTTAGTAACCAGAAGGGTTCTTCATCCTGCAAAAGGTTCCTGGTACTTGTAACCATCAGCCTGCACATCACATTTCATAAGGGGGTGCACCAAGAGAATTTCAATCTTAATTTCTTCAAAACGCAAAGATTTATTAATACTTGGTCACCAAACAAACTAAAGAAATTCCAACTAACCATCAACCCTTATCTCACAACACAAAAATCCATAGCTTAAAACTAAAAGAGTGGTTTTTCCACACCCCCCCCCCGGCGCTACAACCTCCATTGGGGGTTGCATTTTACAGCCCTCTAGCGGGCTTTAGCCTCCTCGCTCACGAGGTTTCTTGATCACATATAATGACGCGCCACAGTCGGTAGGACTCCTCTGAACGAATGATCAGTCCGTCGCAGAGACCTCTACCTGACAACACACAACACTCACAACACAAACATTCATGCTCTGGGTGGGATTCGAACCCACGATCTCAGCAGGCAAGCGGCCTTAGACCTACGCCTTAGAAAAGAGTGTATTATGTAATTAAATTAAAATGAAAAGCCACTTTTTTTGAGTCATTAGGGTGTGATTGGGTACAATCAGCACATCGCATACACAAGCCTTTTCTTATTATATACACTGTAAGCACATATAAAGAGTCACAGTCATAGTCATAGTCATGTTACTCTTGGGGTATCCAATGTTTTGAGACAACAGAGTGCTGTTGAAATACTGGAAACATTGTTATCCAGTGACACCATGTCATATCTCAAAAGAAAGGAGACTTCAATTATACCAATACAAAAGACTAAGAGCCTGCATAATATTCTTCTTGACTTGTAATGGGTGTGTCTAATTATAGTTCACAGTTCATAATTCTTGTTTATTTTCCATAGATCCAATTTAGCTACAATGAACGTAAGGAAATTGAAATTGTCCTACAGTTTACATATATAAAAACATTTAACAAATTTCATAAAAAATATATATCATGCATCAGTGTATCCATAGATACTTGTCAAATATACATTTGTATTACTTGTACCATATTAGTTGGAATAAAATTGTACAAGAATAAGAATAATATATAAAAATGACAGTACTAGTGATCCAGTATAATAATAAAACTTCTAATCACAGGGTAGTCCAAGGCTGAAATGTGGAGCATTGCTGATATATTATATGGTGAATAAAACAGGTTTTCTAAAATTAAGGTGGTGCACTTTTGTAATCCCCTCACCACCTTCATGTCCTGAATGTTATGTAATCTGGGAGCCTAAACCTCCTGGAGCCCTCTGAGCTACACCGGGCTTGTTACAGGACTCCAACTTTATAATTGGCTCCCTCCCGCCAGTAATAGATGCATGATGTGTGTTACAGTAAAGGCATAGACTTTTCAAAATACCAACTTAGTGCACAATTCTTTTAATCTTCAACAATATATATGTTACGCTACACTCCTCAACATGTTTCGAGCAGCACGCTGCTCATCATCAGGAGGACCAATTGTATCACCACAGCCTCTGGTATCGTCACCCTCTG
>Ga0209629_10003651_pt1 | contig 11113 bp, 7 predicted proteins | sample TergutCu122P5_FD_187286 | JGI IMG/M metagenome (GOLD analysis project Ga0209629, IMG submission 187286) | Cubitermes ugandensis P5 segment gut microbial communities from Kakamega Forest, Kenya - Cu122 P5 (SPAdes) (version 2) | ecosystem: Host-associated > Arthropoda: Insects > Digestive system >...
CAGGTCTGCCATTTGCAACCGCCTATCTGCATGACATTGTAGTGGTGAGTGGCAGACAGGATGATCACAGGCGCCACCTACATGCCGTATTCGATAGAATCAACGAATATGGGTTTCGTGTGCGCCCTGAGAAGTGCTCCTTCTTGCAGCCATCAATAAAGCACCTCGGGTTCATCGTCGACAAAGACGGACGCCGCCCAGACCATCACTGCTCTAGCCGACATGCCGGCACCCACCATCACCACACTTTTCTCTTTCCTTGGGCTAGTCAATTACTACCAATCCTGCGTCCCTAACATGCGCTTTATCCGCCATCCCCGTGATGATCTTCTCAAGAAGGACAACGAATGGGCATGGTCAGCTCGCTACAAACAAGCATTTGAGAACATAAAAGGCATTCTTAATTCGGACCTCCTCCTCACTCACTATGACCCGTCGCTTGAAGTGATCGTCGCGGCGAACGCGTCAGAACACGGACTGGGCGTCGTCATACAACACCGGAGGCCAGGCGGCTCAGTCAAAGCCATTGCTCATGCGTCATATTCTTAAAACCGGCAGAGCAGATCTACAGTCAGATTGAAAAGGAGGGCCTGGCACTAATATTTGCCATTAAGAAATTCCACAAGTATATTTATAGACGGCACTTCACACTCCTCACGGGCATCGACCCCTCTTGTCCATATTTGGGAACCGCAAAGCCATTCCAGTTTATTCAGCTAATCGCCTACAACGTTGGACAGCAACCCTCCTTGGATATGACTTTAGTATTGAGCACCGAAAATCAACGGAGTTTGGTCAGGCCGACGCACTGTCTTGTCTGATTTCAGCGCACCCAGCACCGGACGAAGAAGTAGTCGTCGCGGCCGTCCAAGCCTAGTTCGACATGGATGCGCTGACCAGCTACCTCCCTGTGACCTACGACAAATTCCGCTCGAGTACCGAGAATGATACACTACTACAAACAGTGGAGAAATTCATTATGTCCCGCTTGCCGGACCACAGAATACTCCGCCAACACGCTGACTTGTCGCAGCTCGAAGGCTTCTACAGAGACCAAGAGTCCCTCTTTATCGTGCAAGGATGTGTCCCGTTCGGGGAGCGTGTGATTATTTCAACCACGCTTAGGCCCAAAGTTCTCAAACTCCTTCACCAAGGATATCCGGGGTCCAGCGAATGAAGTCACTCGCGCGCAAGTACGTGTGCTGGCCGGGCATGGATCACGACATTGAAGAAATGGTTCGTGTATGCGGACCTTGTGCAGCAGCAGCAAAGCAGCCCTTCAAAACAACATTGAACTCGTGGCCTCTAGCAACCAAACCATGGTAGCGCATTCAAATAGAATTTGTGGGTCCACATCTGGGAAGGCACTTCCTCATCGTCGTGGATCCCTACTCAGAGTACCCTGAGGTCATTTCAGCGCCCAACACAACATCCCGGCAGACTGTGGCAGTACTCCGTAAACTGCGCGCCCAACGTTGGATTCCAGAGACGAACGTCAGCGGCAATGGGACCCAGTTTACCCCACACGAATTCAGGGAGTTCTGCAAGGCTAACGTTGTCAGTCACATTTTGTCATCACTGTACCACCCCTTATCGAATGGTCGGGCCGAAAGCTTTGCCGACACCTTCAAGCGCGGCCTCCTCAAATTGAGAGGGAAGGCAGATGTGGATAAAATCCTGGATACATTCCTGCTGCCTTAAAGAATGACACCCAGTGCCGTTCGTCCACAACAACGTTGTCCAGCTGAACTGTTTTTCGGACGTAAGCCCCGGACAACACTGGATCTCCTACTCTCGACCACGCAACCAACACTAAGATAAAACGCCAATTCAACCGCCGAAATGGAGCAGTCGAGCGCAATTTCAATGTGGGAGAACCTGTCTAGCTCGTTACCGCCATTCCCATGACTAGATGGCAGGATCAGTCGCTAAACAAATTGGCGGAAGTCTCTACGACATGACAGTGGCAAATGGATCGACCCACAGTTTTCATGCCAACCAAATGTGGCCGAGGTCCACATAACTTATGGATGATGATTTCACGGCATATTCAGACACCTTCAACTTGCCCATTCGTCGCCCGCAAGCTACCAACGGCGAAACCAGATGTTTGGACGAGCATGAAGAAGACCACAACGAACAGTCCGTCAACCACGGGACTCCAGCGTTGGACGACGTCAACCCGGAGCAGACAAACAGCATATCGCCGGCACTCCGACTTTCTAAAAGAGGTCACATTCCCAAGAAACAATTAGAATTGGACCCTAGTAGGAAATCACACAAGTACCCATAAAAGTTACCCCAAGGGCACAAGCTCCTTTTCTTTTTTCCTTTGGTCCTGCTGCTAAAAAGGGGAGGTGTTGGGACCGCTGTTCAACGTCTACGCGGCCCTGGAAAATATCCAGCAGTGTGGTTATTTTCGGGACACATCACAAGGAAGCTTCCTCTTCCCGCAAGCACGTGGCGTAGCGTAGGCGCGCTGAGAGACAAAGGAGTGCAAGTTGAACCGCCGTGCAGTGCAGTGGTGTGTGAGTGCCACGTGTGATCCCCAAGAATGTTATGGTGCAAATAGAATACTAGTGCGGTAGAGTAGACTAATCAACTACAGTGGGGTTGTCTTGTACACACAGAGAAACGTAACAAATGCCAATTTCTTATCGTTAAACTTTAACCCTTTGACGCCTAACGACTTATATAAAAGTCATACCGCACAGCTAACCTCCAGACGCTGCATTTTATATATTTATTCAACAAATATGCGCACTGAATATTTTAAACATGCTGCATAATCTCTGTGTTTTCCTCTTCAAAATGTCGTTAATTTCATAACTCCACCTTTTTTGGTTCCTGTATTATTCACATTTTAAATACATCGTGGGCCAAAATTTAAATGTAAAATTCCGGCGCCAAAGGGTTAATAAAACTTTTTATTTAGAATTTAGAGCTAAAAATTTTATTGACGTTACATTAGTTATTAACTATTTAAATAAAACTATGGCTAAATTTCCATATACAAAGTTTCTGGGTTTAGTGATTGATGAAACTCTAACTTGGAATAATCATATTGATCAACTGATATCGAGATTGAACTCCGTGTGTTATGCAATAAGAGCTGTAGAACAGTGTAGGCAAGGAAAAGTTTAAGAATGCTGTATTTTTCTTATGTACATTCTATCATATCCTAAGCATAATTTGGGGGGTAACGCCTCTAATTGTCTATAATATTTAATAAACAAACAAGATGCAACTGTGGCATTATTGCGATTATTAACAGCTACAAGTATGCTCTACATGTTCCGGGCGCCCTTTGCGTCCATCATCAGGAACACTATAAACTTTAACAGCGGCCACTGGTTTTGTCATGCTGTAATTCATAACGTTACGTATAAACAAGTGTTATATGTCATACAAGAGGAGACATGAAAGACTTTATATGTCCAACATCCCGATAACGGAAACACTGGCGATCACAAAACATCTACTCCCTGAACATAATGATGAACACATAACCACACAAATACTCATACTACTAAAAACCGTTCTCCAAGAGAACTATTTCTCCTTCCAAAAAATACCTACCAACCCGAGAAAGGGATTTCAATGGTATCTCCAATCTCCAACACCGTTGCTGAAATATTCCTACAGCATTTAGAAAACGCACACCTAAACCATATACTTGAGTCAAAACACATAATATTCTACACAAGATATGTAGAAGATATACTGATGATTTACAACAAAAAATATACCACCCCTCAAACAATCCACCACCACATGAAGACACACCCCAACTTACAGTTCACACCTTCACACGAACACAAAAACAGTGTAAGTTTTCTTGGCCTGCTATTAATACGACAACCAGACATAATAGAAACTGACATACACCCCAAACCCACAATCACAGACACAACTATCAACTACACATCCAATCATCCCAACCAGCAGATATACTCAACACAAAACCCACATGGACAAATACACAAGACAAAAACAAGAAACTGGCCATCTTCACATATCGTAGTCCCAAAGTCAGAAAAATCACCAACCTCTTTAAAAAGACAGACATCAATATAGCGTTCAATAGCACGAACAAGATACAGCAACAAACCAGACCCAAAAACCATGGAATGACACCCAACCACAACAAAAGCGGCATATACAAACTGAAGTGTAAAACCTGCAATAAAGCGTACATAGGCCAAACTAGCCGCACTCTATCCCTAAGATTCCGCGAACATATCAGACACATAAAAAACAATGACCCCAATCGGCTCATGCACAACATATCCTACAAAACATCCACGAATATGGTACCCTTGCTGACACTATGGCACTATTAAAACCATTACACGACACCGCCAAATTAATCCCATATGAACAGTTATTCATCGAAGCATTCCACCACAACGGAGATCTCATCGACGAACAGTCCACCACTGAACACATCCCGTTATTCCAGTTGGCGATAGGCACTTAACGCCACATACCACACAGCAACTGATCAATACTTAACACACGCACCTGACCAGTCCCATTTTGGCCGTGGAATAGTATAGTGCACACCGACCTTGACATCTATACGGGATTTATTCCATCCCAACTTAAGTAACTTTAACCATTCATAGTCATTGCATCTTCCAAACCATAAATACTATTATTATAACTTCAACGTATTATTTAGTTCTATGTCTGTAAACCCACTACAGTCTACTACTCTAACACTTGTATGACATATAACACTTGTTTATACGTAATTTTATAAATTACAGCATGGCAAACACCAGTGGTTGCTGTTACAGTTTATAGTGCTCCTGATGATGGACGCAAAGGGCGTCCGAACATGTAGAGCATACTTGTAGCTGTTAATAAACACAATACTGCCAGAGTTGCATCTTGTTTGTTTATTATATATTATAGACTTGTGATGCACGGAAACTCAAATATAAAAAACCCCTAATAGTATTAAAATATTCAGAATGCAAATAGAAATGTTATGAATTATGACTAATTCGAAGAATATGGATTTTTGTAGAAACCTGTTTAAAATAATGGAAATTTTACCTTTCTATTCTGAGCATATATTTTCTCTTTTATTGTATATGGTGAACAACAAACATTTATTTACAAAGAATTTAGAAGTCCTTAAACACGACACTAGATCTGCCAATAATTTTCATATACCCACGACTAATTTAACCCAATACCGAAAAGGAGCTCATTATGTATGAATTAAAATTTGTAATCATCTTTCTACTCACATACAGTGTACAGCGAATTATTATAAATTGGCCTTAAAGAAGTTTCTTCTTTCTAACTCATTTCACTCTTTTGAGTAATATTTCAGTTCTAATAAATAATATATATATTATATCAGTTTGTTATGTTTAAATTTTATAATTAACATTTTATTATGTAATCATTGTATTATAATTGTATTCTGTAAATTGACAGCTTGAATTTAACAGATACATTTTGTCATCGCATTATGACTATTTCCACATCTTTAGGTTGTACCTGTAAATGGATAAACGGAAATAAAAGAACGGAAAGGAAATGGAAATATTTTATACAATGGTTCTATTACACATATACTAGTTAGTAGTCTCTTCCACCGACGGATCTACCGCCACTTTCGTAGCACGAGTTAGTGCAAATGTAATACAGGTGACGCAAGTGTCGCGTCATCTGTGTATTAGTATGATGGATTTCGTACAGATGACATTATAATCTTTGTACGCCATCCTTTATCATTGAGTTTATACTCTTATTTATTTTCTGAGCCCACGAGAATTAGTTTAAGTGCAAAGACTTTAGGCGAACCAGAGTTCCTACGCACCTAAAACTACACTCTCAGGAAATTTGAGTTGGCCAATTAGGAAGCAAGCCGGTGTTTGAATTGTGTAGTCAAACGGTTGGTGGTGTGTGGTATGCAGTGAAACGTTTAGAAGGTTTCTGTTGCGTGTGGGTGAAGTATCGATTGCTTTGTTGTTACAGGAGCAATGGGTGACAATATTGCGACGTGGCAAAACGTTCTGATAAAATGGGTAAGGGACTGTTTTCTATGAAATTATAACATAGATTATTTATTGCGTGCCATTGTGTGCGGTATGAAATCAGACAGCATATTCCCGAGACACAAGTGTTTTATTTGAAATGTACGAAAGTTTTTTATCTTAGGTTACAATGTTTCAGTCTGTGGACCATACTCAGGGTTTGTTACGAAAATACTAGTGTCTTTTTTATCTGGAACGTACAGTTGACCAACTGGCGTTGCGTTTCCATCACAACTGTCGCATTTAATTCTACATTTATTAATGGATATGGTAGCTACGTTTTTACCCTTTAACCTCCGCCAGCCCTATATATAGGACTAGTACCGCTAACACTGCATTTCATGTGTTTATTCAACATATATTTACTAATTTTTTTTATACATACTGCAAAGTCTCTATATTTCCTCCTGAAAGTGCCGTGGATTTCGTAACGTTATCTTTTTTTGGTTCATAAAGCTTTCACGTTGTTTATAAAGAGTACGCTAAAATTTCATTGTTCAGCTTCAGAGCCAAGGGGTTAATTCTGTTCTCCCGTTGTGAGTAATGAAATTGGTGGTATTTGGAATACTCTTTCAATTTATTTTGTTCAAGGAACGAAAATTTTACATATGAAAACATAATATTTTACTCAGGTATGTATTGAACACATTAATTTGGAGAACGGAACCAGTCGTTGCTCATTTGTGAATCTTTTAGGCTTTAAACCATTATAGTTCTTGTGTTAAGTGTCTAAGGGTATAGGTGTTAAAACTCACGAGATTGGATGTTTGTTACTCCAAAGATGACAAAACCGGCTTTAGGCCTCCTAAAATCAAGGACGTTAAAAATAATATAAACAAATGTTATGTTTTCCTTAAATTCTGTAAAGTTGTGATATTCCTGTGATGTTTATGAGAGTAAATTTTCCATGCAAAAGACTGATTATGATAGAAGTTAGACAGTCGAAATACATGGGCATCTTCTACATTGCGGTTTTAATAAGCGGGGAAACATATACAAGATTAGATATCATGAATGTGCTTAGAAGGAGTAAGTAGTATTAAATGGGAGAACAAATTGCACTTACAGGACATGTGACAGTCAAATATCCATTTCTGAACTTAGGCTTAGCTGTAACTTTTTAAAGTGTTCTTTCAGCCACTGTGTTATTAAGCAACTTTGCTAAAGTTAAGTTCAAGATTACAGTCGTCTGGGATATGATTCCGATTAGTTTGTCCATATTTTCTTTAGTCCATTTACACCAGAAGGGTAACAAGAAGTGGGTGTGTAGTAGTCATAACAATATGCATGAAGTTTCCTGGGATAATGCATATAAGTTTTAGCACTTGAAGAGGTAGGATCACTCTTTTAAAACCGCCAATTTTAGCAGTGTTGTGAAATATTTTATTTGTAAAGGAAACCTGTTGCTTTAATCACCATATTGTGCAATCACTATATTATGCAATGAAGTGTTCTGGTGTGATGTGCAGTGTGCAGATGGAGTTTGTATTCAACTAACCATTTTAGCCCCTAACCTGTAGGTTTGAGATATCTTGTTGTCACTGGAGGTACAGTCAAACCACATTGTAATGCAAATATTTGTTCACTGCAATTTGCAGTGATATATTGAGGGTGGTAGTAAATTGAAATATTGTTAACTTTTTAAAGCTTGTAAAATTTACTCACAATGATGATGATGGTGAAGATCATCATCCAAATTAGGCCTAAATAGACTTGTTTTGGCCTTGTCTACCAGACTCTTCACAGGTCATCGAAGTTGTCTTCTTCCATTTGGTCTATAATTCAGCATTATTCTTGACATCTTTTTGTTCATTCTTGTTACATGTTGTAGCCAATTGGTTTTGTATCTTCTTAGTATCTCGTTAACTGGCCATACTTTCAGCTATTCCAAAATTTCTTCATTTGTTTTGTGGTCAAAAGTGTGTACCCTGCTGTTCTTCTGAAAAATTTTGTCTTGATTGATGTCAATCTTTTTATCTTTTTGTTTGAGGAACTAAATTTTGCTTCCATATGGAAAAAAGGGGAGAGCCAGTTTATGGTGTGCATTTATTCTTGAAGAATTTTGGACCCAAGTTGGTATAAAAGTGTCTTTAAAAATTTCCATTGTTTGAGCTACTGTTGCTAGCTTTTGTTGAATACATTTTTCATTTTCGTAGGAAATTTTACAACAGAGATATTTAAAATTCTTTACTTGTAAACATTTGTTGTATAAAAGGAGGTATGTTTCGATTGTACTGAATCATCTTCAAGCCCTCGTGTTTTAGATCCATACAAAGAATGCACTACGCATTGCGGGATCCCCAACGCTTACAATAACAGAGGCAAATTACAAAAAGCAGTAAACAATACAGAATATGTGTGTATGGGACTATTTAGGTTAAGTGGAACATGAAACATATAGTACCATAGTAGAACACAAAGTATAGAACCATAGAAAGGAATAGTGGGAGCGGTAGGACATAGGTGTGTATACTTAGGGGTCAGGTGGGGGTGAGGGAAGGGGAGTGGGTACAGGTATCGAATTACAACGTGTGCATGACTCGTCGCTGTTGGGGAGGAAGTTCTGCTCTCTGTGCTGTAGAGGGTTGGGTTGGTGACTGGGGTGGTGGGGTGGAAAATATCTTCTTCTTATTGGCTTGATGAAAGCAGGTGTGTTGTGCTAGTTGGGTGGTTGATTTGGGACTTTGTGTCGATGGAATTATGTTGGCGTAGAAATTCCACTGGATGAGTTGCCAATTTCCCTTTGGGGAGGGAGCGGCATTTTGTAGCCAGGCCTGTGAAGACTGGGGGTGGATGACCTCTGGGGGTGCAGCGGAGAGAGCGGTTTAGTGTATTCACGTAGCACTCAGGTCAAACATTTGTTGTCCACTGTGATTGTACGTCCTACTGGGTCTTGTCCTAAAATGCCATCATCTCAGATTTATCTGGTGATATTTCCCTTCCAAAATCTCTTGCTGTGTTTTGCAATGTAAATACTTCTTTCTGTAAATTACTGTCTGAATCATCTATTACGACTTGTTTGTCTGCAAAGAGAAAAGTGTTTATTTTTGTAGTGGATGATGGGAGTAATCCTTTTATATAAATCTGGTTCCATTTTATGATTATTTCATTTATGAGTGTGTTAAATATTATTGGTGATAAAGGACAATCTTGTCTAAATCTGTGGTTAATTGTATTTTCTTCTGTTAATTGATTGTGTGTCTTTACTTTATTTTGTTTCCAGAATAAATTTCTAATATACTTTTTAATAATTAATTTCAAATATTTTTTCTTTTTAATATTTCAAACAATTTGTCTCTTTTAACGTTGTCAAAAGCTTTCACTTATTCAAGAAATGGCGAGTTTCTAAATTAAACTTTCTTCGTTTTTACAAGCAATTTCATACTAAATGATGGCTCAGTCAAAATCTGCATTTGCAGAACCCATTCTGTCATTCCAAAAGAAACAGTTCTGTTGATGCTTTTCAGTTTTCATTGAAAACTTTCCTATATAGTTTACAATACATATTGAGTAGGCTGATTCCTCTGTGATTTTCCACTTTTTTGTTTATCACCTTTCTTGTATATAGAAATGTGATAAAACAAAAGGTGGAAAATTATAAAAATGGTAATTACAAAAGAAGAGCATAATAGAACACTACAGTACAATACTTGCAAATCATCTTCATTCTCTCAACACATATTTGAGCTTTATTAGCAGTAATTTCTTTGCAGCCTTCTACATTTACCTCTGCCACTTATCTTTGTTGTACATGCTGTTGATAATCCATGATGCCATTTGAAATGGTGTGACCTTCCACCACTGTATGCAATGTCTGCAGCAGCCATTCCTGTGATTTTTTTCCTCCCCGTATTTAATTCAATCTGTTTTGATACATTAACCAACAAATGCACTCAATAAAATACAACAAAATGCAAATCATAAAGTACAATTCATGATAAGTGTAAACTTCTACATGTTGCAGTACCAGAGTTCCTTCCTCAGGGAGTCTATTTAAACACAGGTTCACAAGTCTGACACATCATTCTAAGCATTAACAGCCATCACTCTTATTATCAAAATATTAAAATAATTGAATTCTGGAATACATAAAGTTTGTTAGCATAAAGTCACAATGCTGTGACATCAGAACTATATGGTAGTGGGCCTCTTCAAGTATACGCTCACAGTCATTTCTATTTTGTCTGGGGCACATATATAAACATCTACTTTGAAGTATGTTAACCAAAGGGATCTTGTCCAGAGGGGGCGTGTGAGGTATATTGTGTTGGACTTGTGATTCTTTGTTTTAATAAACTCCCAGAGGATGGCACTCCAGTGCTGAAATATGTAGGAGTTAATACTTATCATGAATTGTATTGTATGATTTGTATTTTATTGTATTTAATTGAGCGTATTAGTTGGTTAATGTATCAAATGTAAGAAAATGTATGGTGTAATGTAATATGTAATCTGTTGTACCATTTTTAGCGTTTGAATGGCCTATCCCTATTTCTAATATGTCCTCCAGTTTTTAATCTTTTACACCTTTCAAGTTTTATTATATTGGCACTTGCTGGAATTTTACACTTATAGTCTTCACTGAGTATTTCACCAATTCAACACTGACTCGTGGCTTTGCTCCATATTAAGTACAAGATGTTGGCTTTATTCTGCTAAGAGGCTACAGGAAATTGGTGTCCATAAGGACAGACCTTTTATTTTCACTAACAGTTAGTACTGCCCTTTTGCCACACTTCACTAGTAAAATAAAATATGATAACTAAAAACTGTACTGTAATGTTATGTTTGCTGGACAGTGATGTAATAGGTACATTATTGCCTTGGTATACTATAAAATTTTGAAATTTTCAGTAATTTCAAAAGAAAAGTTTAGTACAGAATTCTATTCTGACCTAATTTGGGATGCTTAGACAAACAGGGTAATACAGCATTCTCTGTGTCATTTTGTTCCAACAACACACAAATGGAAAAAGAAGTTTTTTTGCAGAGTAACATTAAGAAAATACTTAAATACACTCCTTTTACCCTGTAGGTGAATTTTTTATGTGTAAAGA
>Ga0209629_10003652_pt1 | contig 11113 bp, 14 predicted proteins | sample TergutCu122P5_FD_187286 | JGI IMG/M metagenome (GOLD analysis project Ga0209629, IMG submission 187286) | Cubitermes ugandensis P5 segment gut microbial communities from Kakamega Forest, Kenya - Cu122 P5 (SPAdes) (version 2) | ecosystem: Host-associated > Arthropoda: Insects > Digestive system...
TATTGGTAGTGCTATTATAAAAGCATTATCAACAGTTGATAACAAAAATTTCGTTCAGGAACAAATTATTTGAGGTTAAAATATGGATGCTTATATAAATAAAGTAATGATTTCATTAAGAGAAATAACAACTAATAACTTTTGGGACATCATTGATTTAAAAGTAAAAGATGATCAAACTGATTTAGTAACTTCAAATGCAGTATCAATTGCTCAATCAAAAGTTCAGCCTGAATGTATTCCTTTGGGTATTTATAAAGACGATACACCTGTTGGTTTTTTAATGTATTGTATCGATAGAGATGACGGGAATTATTGGATATATCGCTTGATGATCGATAAAAATTATCAGGGAAATGGGTATGCTAAGGAAGCGATGAATATAATTATCAATATCATCAAAGCAGATAAATCTAAACACCAAATTCTTCTTGGAGTTGATAAAGATGGTGACATTTCAATTAAATTATACGAAAGGCTGGGATTTGTTTTTAACGGACAAGTTTTTGGTAAAGAAAGTATCATGCAGCTTGGGTATTAGCTTTATTTTATATTCGTAATGGAGGTAGACATATGAAGACAATTGGATTATTAGGTGGAATGACTTGGGAAAGCACTGTTACATATTATCAAATAGTCAATGAAACTATAAAAGAAAATTTAGGTGGATTTCACTCTGCAAAATGCATATTATATAGTGTGGATTTTGATGAAATCGAGAAGTGCCAGACTGATAGCGATTGGGATAAGAGTGCTGAAATCTTATCTTCAGCGGCTAAATCTCTTGAGAAAGCAGGTGCTGATTTTTTAGTCATTTGTACAAACACAATGCACAAAATAGCAGAAAAAATACAAAACAATATCGGCATTCCTATTTTACATATAGCTGATTTAACAGCAGAAGAATTGATTTCAATGAACATCAAAAAAGTTGGACTATTAGGTACAAAATATACCATGGAGCAAGATTTTTACATCGATAGATTAAAAAGCAAGGGAATAGAGGTTATTGTGCCAGATGCTGAGGAAAGACAAATTATTCATTCTGTGATATACGAAGAATTGTCTATGGGTATAATCGACCCTAATTCTAAGCAAAATTACATTTCAATTATAGAAAGTTTATCAAAAAGAGGAGCACAAGGTATTATCCTTGGTTGTACTGAAATAGGTCTCTTAATAAAACAAGATGATACAAGTATACCATTATTTGATACTGCTAGGATACATGCTATGAAATCTGCTGAATATGCATTGATAAAATAAGGAGGTAACGGATTTATGGGACTTGGATGGATCAATGTTGAAAAATATTCCTTCAACAGTTTTTTATTGTTGGAGCGTTTTCAAATCAATTTAATGTTTACAGGTTATAGTAAAAATGAAGAGTGGAAACAATATATGGGTATTGCATTAAATGAAAATCCTGCTGTCAAATGGTATTTTGAACATCGATGCCCAGAACAAAGAGATTTAATTGATGAAATAGTATTGAAAGCCCCAATAGTTACAGAACAGGCAAAAATTCGCAAATCAGAAATATTTGTTTTAGGGTCAGTTGAAGATTTTGTTACATTTACTACTCCTGAAGTGATGGATACAAACTGTAAGTATATCTACGGATGGAATAAGGAAAGATTGTTTGAAATGGCTGATTTTAAAGACAAAGTTGTTCTTGACGTTGGTAGTGGTTCTGGTCGCCTTGCTTTTGCAGCAGCTAAAATTGCAAAAGAGGTATATGCCAGCGAACCCGTTGAGACCTTGCGCGAATTTATACGCAATAAAGCAAAGTGTGAAAACATCGATAATATTTGGGTTGCAGAAGCTTTGATTACTTCGATCCCATATCCAGATAATACTTTCGACATTGTAATGTCTGGACATGTAGTTGGTGATGATTGGGATGCTGAAATTGCTGAATTAACTCGTGTATGCAAATCCGGTGGCTTTATCTTGGATTGTCCAGGTGAGGAAACTGATCACAAAAGTCAACCTGAGCTTGTAAAGAGAGGCTTCGAAGAAATGAATTATATCAGCATCTATGGTTTCAACGTTTATCGTTATCGAAAGCAAGTTATAAATAAAGCCTTCATATTCTAAAGCTGCAAACTTTAGGGTATAATAGTTTATAAGGGATATATTTCAAGGAGGCAAATATGGAACATATCGATTATAGAGATGTCAAATTTAATTCTATAGATGAATTTATGGAATATGATAGAACTCATGATGAATTGTTAGAATATATTAATGGGGAAGTATATTTATTTGGATCACCATCATCCAATAATGGCAATATATACTTATTTGCATCACCATCACCTTATCATGAGGTGATAACAATAAATATAGTTTTAGCATTAGGGAATTATTTAAATAATATAAAATCTAGATGTAGAGTTTATAGTGCACCTACAGATTTAAAATTAGGAGATAATAAATTTATTCCCGATTTAATGGTTCAATGCGTTAAAGCAAAAGGTAAGTATTTCGAAACAGTACCGCCACTAATAGTTGAAATAATATCTCCAGGCAATATATCTCATGATACAATTTTAAAAAGAGCAGTATATGAGAAATTTGGAGTAAAGGAATATTGGATAGTATACCCTAAAGAAAAACATGTTGATGTTTGTTTTTTAAATGGCAAAAAATATTTCAGTGGGACTTACTATGAAGATGAAGTTATAGAATCTAAAGCCATTGATGGATTCAAAATTTCTTTATCAGAATTGTTTAAAGATGCACCTGACGATGAAGAAATCGAGTAGTAATGATTAGATTCTACTCGATTATTTTCATCAGGACGTGTTTCAAAAAATGATCAAATTTAGTTGACACATTTTTGTTTTATTATATTCAAAAACTTAGTGAGATCAATACTTTAAATACTATCATAAACTTTGAGGGTGTCAACTAAATTTGAATCACGCCTTCATCAGCTATTCTTTTAAGTCTATCCTCTTATAAATATAAATAAACACCGCCAAAAAAAGAATCATATTTATTCCAATGATTAAAAACCGCTGGAAAGTAAAGTTAGATAATGATAAATCACCAGCTAAAAAGCTTATCTGCTGAGTATATAAAATTTTGCTTATGGATGCAAATTTCTCATTGAACATCGAAATCATAGGCACAAATCCTGCAATCATAGCTATAGGCATAGCTAATGCTGTAGATGCTCCTTGATTTTTTGAAAATATCCCTATTGCACTGCCTAGCAAAATCGATGCAATGAAGCCTAACACCATTATTAAAACAAATCGCAAAGCCTCTACACCACTATATCCGCCGATTAAAGCAAACGCCACTGCCCCAAATGTGCAAAGTATCAAGACATAAGCCCCTACCCCAACCAAGTATTGAAATGGTTTCACATTGCACATGATCAGCATCTTCAAGCTATATTTCTCCCGCTCTTCCGATATGATAACTGCCATGTTAACAAGTGGAACGAGTCCAGCATACATAGTGCCAAACATGATGACAAAGTAATTTTCCGGTAAGCCAACAGTACCTTTAGCTATAAACTCTGTCAAGAAAAATGCCATAACTGGAAATAATACAAATTGCAATAGAGTCACTTTATTTTTCAGGGTATCCTTTAGCTGTTTTTTAAATATTGCTAAGATTTTATTCATTGCAAATCCCTCCCAGTTAATTTAATAAACACAGTCTCTAAATTTGGTTCAGACGAATGGATAGATTCCACCATTTCATCTTCAAAATATCTCGAAATAGCTTTAGCTGAGCTTTTATCGCATGGGAGGTGGATGCTTTGTCCATCTTTTAATAGCACATCTACCGATTTTTCGGTATTGTATTTTCGGCACAGAGCGTCTGGTTGTCCACACTCCACGATCTCTCCCTCATTTAATAGAGAGACACGGTGGCAAAGTTTAGTCGCTTCTTCCATATTGTGAGTTGTTAAAAAAATCGTAGCTCCATTTTCTCTAAGTTCAAATATTAGCTTGTGTATCTCTAAAGCAGTATTTGGATCTAAACCGCTGGTTGGCTCGTCAAGAAATAAAAGTTTAGGATTATGAATTATAGCTCTTGCAAGCACAAGCCTTTGGGTCATCCCTTTTGATAGCTTTGAAGCTGGTTTTTTTATGGCATCCTCTAATTTAACTTTTTTTAGAACGTCCTTGATCTTAGTCTTTGGCAAGTGAAATATTTCTGCAAAAACAGCTAAATTATCGTAGCAGCTTAAACGAGGATAGAGTCCACTGTTTTCAAGAACCATCCCGATCTTCTCATGCGCTTCATCTGATAATCTCTCAGAATTCTCCCCTAAAATAGATGAATCCCCTCTATCTTTGCGCAATTGTCCAGTTAAAATATTGATAACCGTGGTTTTACCAGCTCCACTTGGACCAAGTAATCCAAATATCTCACCTTCATCTACTGAAAAATTCACATCTTTTAAAACTGTTTTATCGTTAAAAGATTTGCTTACATGATCCATACAAATAACAGGCTTCATTTCTCATCATCCCCTTTTTGATTTTTTTTATAATTTGTTAGAAGTTCATTGTATTTCTTATTTTCTAATCTTATTTTTATTAATGCATAAATTAATCCAATCATAAAACCTACAGTAGTAGATGCGATAAAACCAATCCATGCCAGAAAATTTCCTGTTGGAAACCAATGAAATAATATAGAACAAACAATTGCTAACACCAATGATGCTGCAAACACTAAAACTATTCTCCAAAGAAGCATCATCTTTTTTATGAAAAGATTAGGATTAAATATGAGTGTAATTATTCCTTCAAAAAAAGAAAAAATAAAAACTTGTAGCAAAGATTTATAAGATAAACCTTCGCACCCTAAACTCAACAAACTCACTGTTCCTTTAGTGACATCACCTACAGACCATCCCACTATGGATATCGCAATAATAGCTAAACCAAAAGTAAGGAATACTTGATTGAAAAATATAGTGATTAAACTTTTATTTTCATCCATCATAACACCCCCAATTTCTTCTTAATAAACGATGAATATTGCCTCGATACGATTAGCTTTTCGTTGTTTTCCATGGTTACAATTATCCTGCTAGCAATATCTGATCTTAAGGATTTGATGCAATTGAAATTAATGATGCATGATTTAGATGCACGAAAAAAATCGCTTGGGGATAAAAGTTCCTCTAGCCTGTAAAGCTTAAGGCTGGTCTCGTAAACATCGTCCTTTGTGTATATAAACGTCTTTTTATCAACTGTATCGATGTACAATATATTCGAAGCCTCCAAAATATACGTTTGATTATTCTTTGTCCCTGTGATCTTTAAATCCAATACTCTAAGAGTTGCAATCACTTTTTCCAGTTCTTCGCTCATATGACCACAATTAATCGTAATCTCAGTTTCAGTGAAACGATTATCGATATTTACATTAATTTTCAATAAGCATCCCCCCAATTAATATATTCAGTATAAAAATTTAAAGTTACAATTTCAAGGAGCTTTTTCTTAGTTACAAAAAACCCCATCTAAGTTTATAAAAAAAGGACTTAAATTTAAATGTGACATACTGCTGTCCTGCTGAATATGATAAACTAAGATCAAAAAGGAGATGATATGATGATCAAGTGCTTATAAGGTCAAATGAATTCATCCCATCAGGTTACTTGACTTCTCATTGAATCTACTTAATCTCTATGATAAAATGAAATAAATTTATTGGTGAAGGGTAAGGTTCTATTATATGGAAAAAATAAACTATCCAGATAACAAGGAATTTTATAAAAAAGAGTTAATCGACGGGAAAATTGTATTTGCATTACCTGCTAGAATGGAACATTCTAATATTGTATTAAATGTTTATGATTTATTTAAAGATTATTTTAGGAAGAATCGAAATTATGAATGCAAGGTTTATCCTGATAATATTTTTTTATATATAGAAGATAAACAAAAATTAATACCTGATGTCATGGTCATATGTGATACATCCAAATTTACAGAAAGAGGATATGAAGGTGTGCCTGATTTAGTAGTAGAAGTAATCTCTAAAAGCACATTCGATTATGATTATGGTAGGAAGAAAGAAATTTACGAACAGATAGGCGTAAAAGAATTTTGGATAATCAATCCATATTCAAAAGAAGTCATTCAATATATACTAAAGGATGGTAAATTCAAGTTTTTAGGTGGTTATTTTGTCGGTGAGGAACAGGATGATTGGAGCGGTGGCTCTTATTCCAGTGAAATATTAAAAGTATATATTTTTCCAGAATTAGAGATCAAGATTACTGATTTATTTGATTTTAAATAAAAAACGAAAAAACCTTGAACTTTCACCAAGTATATTATATAATAAGTATATACTCAGTGAGTAGGTGATCATTTAATTATGCAAACAAAACGACAGGATCAAAAAATACAAACACGGAAGAAAATTCTCGATACGACATTTTATTTATACTCTACTAGAGGATTCTCAACACCTACAAATATTATCGCAAAAGAAGCGAGATTATCCCACGGAGCGATTTTCGTCCATTTTTCTACACGAGATGAATTGCAGCTTTGTGTCTTGGAGCAGTTCGCAAAAGAAGTTGGAAATAAATTGCACGATCTTTCAAAAATCGCTGGAAGCATTTCAGAATTACTTTATGCTCATATCAATATACTAGAAGAATATGAATCCTTTTATAAAAATCTTATTTCAGAGATTAAAACTTTACCAGAAGAATCTAGGACAATACTCTTAGCATTACAATCTGAAACATCTTTGCATTTTGGTACAGTGATCGAGTGGGAAAAACAGCATGGAAAAATTAAAGATATTCCCCTGCATATGCTTCTTAATACTTGGCTTGGACTCTTACATTATTATCTGCAAAATAGTGAATTATTTACGCCTAAAGGTTCGGTTTTGAAACAAAGAAAAGATGAATTAGTGGATACTTTTGTATCACTTATCTCAAAATAAGGAGGAAAATTTATGACACAAAAAAATTGCATTGCTTGTGGTATGCCGATGAAGGACATCGATGATTTTGCCATGGGCGATATTACAAAAGATTACTGCGTTTATTGCGCTCGCCCTGATGGTTCAATGCAGTCTTTTGAGGAAAAACGTGATAGCTTAGCAGAGTTTATAGTAAAAACTCAAGGATTAGATAAAGATGTTGCATTTAAGACTTCTGAAAACATGATGAAGAAGCTTCCAGCATGGGCTGAATTTTTTGTGAGGTGATTTTATGAAATCACTTTCTGATATGCCAAATGTGGGGAAAGTTTTAGAAAGCAATTTAATTCAGATCGGAGTTGAAACACCTGAAGAGCTTTCTAGAATGGGTGCTGAAGAAGCTTTTATAAGAATTCGAGCACAGGTTGACTCTGGTGCGTGCCTCCACATGCTCTATGGTATACAAGGTGCAATCGATGGTATACCAGATAAATTTTTACCAGACGATAAAAAAGAAAAACTTAGGAAATTCTATAAAACACTTTAGTATAATAAGTTTAAGACAATAAATACATAAAATAGTAAAATATTTTACAAAATCCTTAATATAGTGTATACAATATATGTAAGATTATATTTGCTGAAAAAGTTAAGACTTAGCATTTACGAAAGAGGATGTTGATGAATATGAAACTGAAGAAAAATATCATGATGATTATTGCTGTTCTATGTTGTTTTTCCTGTATAGCTTGCGCAAAAGATGGCAATACTGCTTCCACTGAAAATATTAAACCACCTACCCAAAATTCTTCAAAATCAAAAGTGCAAATTACGGATACCACTTCGCTTACTTCTGAAAAAAAAATTGTAGAATCTGCATCACCTGTTTCACCAGAGTATTTTGATGATGTGGTATTTGTTGGGGATTCTATATCTGAAGGACTTCGAAAATATGTAGCTTATGAAAAAGAAACCTCAGGCATTGATTATTTTGGAAACGCAAAGTATCTTACCGCTGTAAACTTCGGTATATATAATGCACTTATTGGAAATAGCCTGCCTGTTTATAAGGGTCAAAAAAAACCCATTGAAGACAACATAGCTCAAATGGATGTGAAAAAAGTTTATATTCTGCTTGGTATGAATGATCTATACATTGATACAGATACATTTATTAAAAATTATCAAGAGCTCATTAATCGAATTCTCGCTAAAAAGCCAGGTTTAGATATTATTATACAATCAATTACTCCAATAACACGCTTAGAAGAATCAAAAACATTAAATGGAGAACCATCATGTTTAAATAGAGCTAACGTTGGTGCTGCGAATAAAGCTCTTAAAAAAATGGCAGAAGAAAATAATTATTACTTTTTAAATGTAAGGTCAGTATTGACAGATGCTGAAGGATATTTACCTAATAACTATTCTGTTGATGGAACATGCCATATGGTTCCAAAAGCTTTCGATATTTGGATCCATTATTTACAAACTCATACTTTAGAATAATATACGATCCTTATATTTTTGAAAGGTATAAATACGTAACTTTAAGTATAATCATTAAATTTCGGAAGTGAATTATAGTATGTCAAATTACATTAGAAAAATAAAAATAGCAATAATGGTGCTCATCATTGCTGTTATAACTTCTTCATGCAACTCGTCTCAAAGTATATTACCTACTGCAAGCACAGCAAGCACTTTTTCTACATATAGCGGAAAAAGCACTGAATATACTGACAATACCACAACAAATTATTATCCACCAGATAAAAAAACAGATACAAAGAACTCTAACACGATCTCTGTGAGTTATTATCCACCAGTTTATAGTAATTTAGATTTTATTTCTAAAGATATTGGCTATTTCTGCATAGGAAAGAATTTGCTTAAAAGCATAGATGGAGGTAAATCATGGGAGAAGGTCAGTTCTGGAAAGCAACTACAGTTATTTTTTATAACTGATAAAATTGGATATGCTTTAGAAGTATTTGCTGATCAAACATACCCTTTGGTTAACTCTTATAATTCTACTTTAGTTACAACAAACGATGGCGGAGTTAATTGGAATCTTGTGAAGTTTTTCAGTGACAAATTAGTTTTTGATTTTTTTGCAATTGACCAAAGCATATTTTTTGTAGCAACTGGGATCTATGGTAGCGTGCATATATATAAAACAGAAGATAGTGGCAAGAGTTATTCTGAAATAAATGTTCCTGAACGTTTTGGACCAAGTGGAAATGCTCTGGATAAAAATGAGATGAGCTTTGTTTCAGATACGGAAGGATATATTATCGGTTATGCAAACGTAGGTGCAGGCTCACAGCTTAAAGTTATGTATCATACAATAGATGGAGGAAAAAACTGGGAGATACAATCACAAACGGATCATTGGGGTGGAATTGAAAACGAAAAAGCCATTGGAAATCTTCCTATAGGTGGATATGCTTATGGAATAAAGTTTTTCGAAAACGGCACAGGATATTTAAATCTTGCAAGAGGTGGGATATTTAAAACAAACGATAGTGGCGTAACATTCAATGCACAAGCATTTGATGGCGTTTATACTAATCCATTGCCATGTTTTATCAATGAACAAGAAGCCTATGTCATACGTGGGGATTTTTATCAGGAATTCAATCAGACACAAGAATCATTCAAAAGCAACATTTATGTTTATTATTCATCCGATGGAGCAAAAACATGGCAAACAATTTCTTGGTTAGATGATATAATGCACTCTGCAAAAATTCCGTGGATAGAAAGTATCAGTGATGGTACAAACACTACATACAAAAGTATAATAAAGTAAATATATTCAAATATGTTTATGAAGGCTGTTCTTCGTACTCGCGAATTACCATTTATTGTAACAGACATTGACAAGCATGAACAGACATTGACAAGCATGAACAGACAAGAGCAGCTATTCTAACGAGAGGAAAGGAAGCCCTTAAAGAAGCTCAAGCTCAAGCTATCATTAATGGTACAAGTAGCATGACTTTAGACGAGATTAACGATGAAATAACTGCATGCAGAAAAGAGAAGTGAACATTATAATGCGTAAAATCGTTATGGATACAAATTAACTGAAGTTGAAAGCTAATTATCAAAGTATAGCGTATAAATTTAGGTGTGTTTCAAAACCGAATAATTTTATGGTGTCTCGGTGTCACCGTGACAACTATTCTTCATAATTTTAACTATTTTTGAAACACACCTATATTATAATATGCAGCACAAAAAAAGTAGTTCTCTTTTTTGAAGTAAAACATATAATAGTTATATAATAATATTTTTGAGGTAGTAACATGAGGGAAATGTTCTACGATGACAATGGCGAATTAATTAGTGCCGAGTACAATCTTTGGGATTTCAGTGAAGAGACCCAGGAACGCATCAAAAAAGCTATTAGAGAGACCGGTTTTGATAAGATTATCGATATGGATAAAGCTTTTATTCCTAGGGAAGATGAGGATTCTTATGAAGATAATGAGGACGATGAAGATATTGAAGACGATGATGACGAAGGTATCGATTTAGGAAAGATGTTTGAGAAAAATACAAAAGAAGCTCCTAAAGCAATTGAAGCTTCTAAGCCTAATAAAACCGCAGATATCAATGATTTAACCCTTGATAGCAAAGTTAAATACGGCGATAAAGTAGAACGCATCCATATATCAAAATTAGTCGATCTTGATAAATCTATTAACTTCTTCCCTTTGCCTGATAATGAAGAGTTTCTGGATTTGATGGAGAGTATCGCAACTTACAACATCCTGACACCTTTATTGGTCATTAAGAACGGAGAAGCTGATCAATACACCGTGGTAAGTGGAAGATCGAGGCTTGCTGCTTTAAATCAATTATATAATTCAACCTTAGACGAGCATTACCAGTATGCACCCTGTCTTATATTGAATTCTAGCACGAATTCAGACTTAATACAAGGAATAGTAATTGCTACAAATTTAAATTATAAAAAGATACCTAAAGATGTTCAGATAAAATCCGTGCTGCTTTTAGATGAAATTTTATCTAAAAGCAAGACTCACAAAGCTGAAATGAATATAATAGACACAATAGCAGACAAAGCCGGTATATCGAGGACGACAGCGAACACCATAAGAGGGTTTAAGAATCTATCGGATAAAGCTCTTGATTTGCTATACAAAGATCACTT